>Ga0310691_10000184_pt1 | contig 128021 bp, 110 predicted proteins | sample 176DNAGHGlowgp2_FD_203887 | JGI IMG/M metagenome (GOLD analysis project Ga0310691, IMG submission 203887) | Sheep rumen microbial communities from Palmerston North, Manawatu-Wanganui, New Zealand - 1766 DNA GHGlow gp2 (v2) (version 2) | ecosystem: Host-associated > Mammals > Digestive system... | reverse complement strand
ACGGTAACCGTTACTGCAAGCAATCACCGTCGATTCATGAAGATAAGCTCCATAAAGCAATACTGTCAGCAATTAATGAGTACTATGACTGCAAGGATAATATAAAGGAACTACTGAAAAGCAATGTTGAACAAGCACTCACAGGAGTGAGTATCAAAGAAACAAAGGAGATCGAGAAAAGACTCCGAGAAATCGATGATGCCAGAAGTGATTACATCTCCCTTATAGCATCCGGCACTATGGATGAAGAAACAATGGATGAACAGTTCCAAAAGATGTATGCCGAGGAACAGAAACTTAACTCTCGACTGAAAGTTCTGAAAGAAAATAATAATATCGACAAAAATAAGAGAACTCGGATAACTAAGGCACTGCAGGATATAGACAACAGCTCATGTGAGCTGGCGGAATACAATGACATACTGGTCAGAAAGCTTATAGAGTGTATAAAGGTCAACAGCAAGACAGAAATAACGATAATCTTCAAAGGTGGGATAGAAACCACAGTTGAAGTGGAGAAATAAGAGAAAGCTCGTCTATGAATGTAATATTTCATAGGCGAGCTTTTATTGCTAAAGTAGAAAAATATCTAACAGGTAGAGGGGCGAATCAAATAAACAAAGACTTGACAATAACAGAAATAATTGCTATAATATACATATATTAAAGAAATAGCTGTAAGGCTGCAAATGAGAGTATACCGCTTGTGCGTAACGACGAATATTTATTAATATGTCATTCGTGCTCTATACAAGTCAAATGAAAAATGCTCGTTTTTTCTGGAAATTATAGAATACACAATTTTTAAGGCTGCAATGTAAGACTGCAAAAATGTGGTTTTAAGGCTGCAATTTATATACAAGACTGTACGTTTAAATTCTCTTTGTGTATTGCATACAATTATTTTTTGAATATATTAATTTGACTAAAAGGCTTAAAATAGCCATTTATCATATGTCATCTATTAAGTCATAGTGACACAAGTACAGAGCCTGTGTGTTGACTTTACGTTTACACACAGGTCTTTTTTATTTTCTCCCTGCACCTGTCAATAACCCTTTTCAGCCTCGCATTCATAGTTCCGAATGTACGGGCACAGCAGATGACTTCATCGCACCTTTCAATTATCTCAAGAGCCCTTGCAATACTTTCATCACTTATGGGCTCAAAGGCCTTTTCGGTAACGAGCACCGCCGCAAGGCTCTGTGCGACCGGGTATTCGATATCATTTTCGTGTATCACTCCCGCCGCAAAGGGAATGCCCTGCCTCTGGAGACGCCGGTAGGTATCGATGCCGCTGCCGCCCCCGCCGATAACGAAGACCAAAGGCTCGCCTGAGACCTTCTTTGCCTCAGCAGTACCGAACACAGGCAGGAAGCTGCCGCCGTCCAATTCAAACAGTCCGCTGATATATCCGCCGCAGAATATCTCCTCAGGAGTGCCGATGAGGTCTGCCTTGTTGTCCTTTATACAGAGTATCTTGTCGGAATACCTCTGCGCAAGGTCAAGCTCATGGAGCGTCTGCACGACAGCGATATCCCTGCTGCGTACAAGCTCCTTCAGCAGGTTCAGCAGCTTCAGCTTGTTGTTGATGTCAAGGAAGGAGGTAGGCTCGTCAAGTATCAGTACCTCGGGTTCCTGCGCTACGGCTCTTGCAAGCATCACAGCCTGCCTCTGGCCGTCACTGATACAGCGTATATCCGTGTCGGAAAGGTAAGCGGTACCGGTGAGCTCCATAGCCTCCTGCACTATCCTTCTGTCATCGCCCGATAGTATACCGAGCCTGCCTGTATAAGGATAACGGCCTGTTGAGACTATGTCACGGCAGGTCATTTTCTCTGCCATGATCCGCTCAGTGAAGCATACAGAGAGTGTCTCTGCTATCTCCTGTCCGCTCATGGAGGATATGTTCCTGCCGTTCAGCTCCACGCCGCCGTCTATGGCCGGAAGCTGTGCGGCGATAGTTTTCAGTACGGTGGTTTTTCCGGCACCGTTCGGGCCTATCATGGTCAGTATCTCACCCTTGCAGACCTCGATATCAAGTCCGCTGACAACTACCTTTTTCCCGTACCCGGCCGAGAGACCTTTACAGCTCAGTATCGCGCCCATTATTCACACACTTCCTTTCTGAGACCTGCGGCTCAGCATGGCGGCTATGACCACAGGTGCTCCGAATACAGCAGTTATGGTGCTTATGCTTATCTCCACGGGGGCAAAGAGCATCCTTGCAATGAGGTCGCAGACAAGACAGAATGCAGCACCGCCGATGAATGATGCGGGAATGACGATGATAGGTCTTGCTGTCCCGAAGGAAGTCTTCACAATATGCGGCACAGCTATGCCCACAAAGGAGACAGGCCCTGCGAACGCCGTGACACAGGCGGAAAGGATGCTTGACAGCAGGATCAGCATAAGCCTGAATATCCTCAGGTCAACGCCCATGTTTCTGGCGTAGCTCTCTCCGAGCTGATAGGCGCTCATGGGCTTCGACAGCATGAATGCCAGCGATGATGCCGCCAGAACTATCACAGCGATGACCTTTACGTTTTCCATGTCAATGCCTGAAAAGCTGCCCATGGACCAGTTGTGCAGGTTCACGATATTGGCATCGTTTGCAAAGGTGACTGTCAGTTCAGTTATGGCCGAGCAGATATATCCTATCATAACACCGGCGATTATGAGCTGTGCCATGTTCCTCACTCTGCCGGACAGCAGTAATATGACGCCCATGGAGAGCATCGAGCCGATGAATGCAGTCCCGACCATTTCAGCAGAATTGAGCAGTACGCCGTATTTCATGGTCAGCATCATGGAAATGGCAACGGTCAGCTTTGCGCCGGAGGATATACCGAGAACGTAAGGGCCTGCGATAGGGTTGTTGAAGAAGCTCTGTAACAGAAAGCCTGATACAGAAAGCGCTCCGCCCAGAAGTGCGGCAGCAAGTGCCCGCGGCAGGCGGATCTCCCTGACTATCGTCTCAGTGACCGTATCGCTCCTGCCGGAAAGCACTCCGAACACATCACCTGCCGACAGCTCGGCGCTGCCGCTCATAAGCTCAAGAACGAAGAATACAGCGGTTATGGCAGCAAGCAGGATAAAGCAAAAAGTCCAGCGGACGGTTCTTTTGCGTTCCATAAGATCACCTCAGTCAAGTCTGTGAAGGAAGGTAAGCTCTGCACCCTCAGCCTTATCTGTAAATATGCTGTTGAGATCGCAGATCATATCAGCAGCACCTGTGGTCTGCTGAAACATATTCTGTCCCGTACACCAGACGTCACCGTTCTTTACAGCCCTGAACTCTGAGAGCAGGCTGCATTTTTCAATTAGCTGGTCTATGCTGTATATCTCACCGTCGATGGTGCTGTTGTAAATAAGGATATCAGCATCACGGGCGATGTCATAGAAGGTCTCTGTCTGTATATTCATGGTCGAAAGGGCATTGTCATCAACGTTCAGATCGTCAGCAGTAAAGATGTACCGGCCGCCTGCAAGCTCTATCATCTTCGAGACATAGTCTCCCGGCTTGCGTATACTGAAATACCCGCTGGATGTTATGTAGAAGAAAGCAGCAGTCCTGCGCTCGCTTTCGGATATATCAGGTACAGAAAGTTTTTCAAATGCCGCAGTCTTTTCGTTGAAAAACTCCTCAGCCGATGCTGTATCGCCGGTGAGCAGACCGTACAGCTTTATCCACTCCATTCGTCCGAGGGGATGAGACTCATAGCTCGAGCGTTCCGTGATGACCGGGATACCGAAGGAGACAAGCTGCTCCTTTACTTCCGGCGTGTGGTATATCATGGTGGATTCCACTGCAAGTCCGCATTTCTCAGCCACAAGAGTCTCATAGTCAGGGGAGCTGTATTTGCCGATGAATCTCATTTTCCCGGAATCCACTGCATCCCTGATATCCGGCAGGCTCCAGCTGTCGGCATTGGTAGAAGTCATGGTGACCTTGTCAAGGCAGTCTATGCCGTTGAACAGGTCCATGGCAGAGGTGGCTGCAACGTAGATATTGTCCACAGGCTGCTGAATGACGGTCATTCCGGAGGTATCAGCAGGAACGCTTACGTTTTCCGGTACTATAAGGAATCTGTCCTCTCCGATATTTACCACGGAGCAGCCGTTCTCACAGTAGTCAACGCTGAACTGACTGGCGTATTTAAGCTCCATGCTTCCTGTGATATCATATCCGGCGGTCTCCTGCCTTTTCCCGCAGCCCGTGATGAGCAGCAGTCCGACAGCCGTTGCAACGGACACGTATTTTCTTATTTTCATGACTTAATTGTAGCTGAATCGAAATACAGTGTGTAATCTATCATGTGGGGTTCACTCATTGCAGTTGTCTCAGCCTGAACGGGCATTCTGTAGTCAAAGCCTGTAACGGGTATCTCGAAAATGGAATGACCGTCTGATATTTCGGGTGTGTATTCCAGATCGTCAACTACCATTTTGTCGTACTTATCACTGCTCCATACTATCTTTGCGGTGGACTTGCCGTCTCTGACAGTGAGCACTGCAGGAGATTCAACAGAAGCTCTGCCCGAGCCTCCATCCAGCTTTACATCAACAGTGTACACACCGTCTGCAAGATCCAGTGATTCGACAGTTGTGTATCGCGTTTCATTAAAGGCGGTATCGGGAAGCGAATCCGCACGGAACACCAGTTTTCTTCCGTACCACTCCTGCTTCTTTGCACTTAGAGCAGCACATTCAGTCTCCATGTCGAGAGCCTCTATTGGTACGGTGAATACTGACTGTCCGTCCTCGTTCTCTGTGTAGCCGATGCCGGATCCAGTTCCGGCCTTGTTTGCTTCATCCTCCGAGCCCATGAAGAGCTTGTCGTATGACTTGCTGGCTATTATGATATCAGCAGTCATTGAGCCGTCTGCAACGTGGAGGATGCAGTCGGCTATCTTGAACATTGATGAGCTTGAATCAACGTCTATGTGATAGTCGCCTTCCTTCAGTGCATCTGCATATACAGCCTCCATGCCCTCGTAGCCGACTTCATTCTGAGGTGCGGTCTCGTGCTCGGCAGCTGGTTCGGTAGCTGGTGCTTCAGTTTCCTCAGCGGGCTCCTCTGTCGGAGCCTCCGCCTCTTCTGCTGCAGCTTCCTCCGTGACCTCCTCAGCTGCTGCCTCTGTTGCAGACTCAGCAGGGGAGGTCACGCTCTCAGGCGATGCGGTGCCGCATGATGAAAGCATTAATGCAGCGATAAGTGATATGACTGTTATCCTTGTTTTCATAGTATACCTCTTTATATCAGTATCGGGCAGCCGAAACTGCCCGATGAAAGTCTGTTTTGTATCAGAGCGGCGGCAGTCTGCCGTCATGTCTGTCTTACTTTATGGAGTCGATAGCCTTCTGTGCGTGCTCAACGTAGATCTGTCTGATAGCATCATTCTCACCGAGACCTCTGAGTACACACTCTACCTCATAGCCCTCAGCCTCAAATGCGCTCTTCCATGAATCCTCATCATCGCCGGCCATATCATTGTTTGCATGATCGCCTGCAACTACCATAAGAGGCTCAAGAATGACCTTCTCATAATCGCCGTCCTTTACCTTGCTGATAACGTCCTCAAGAGAGGGCTCAGCCTCAACAGTGCCTACAAAGTAGTTTTTATGTCCGTCAGCAGTGAGCATATCCTGCATCTTAGCGTATACGCTGTTTGAATCAGCCTCTGTACCGTGTCCCATGAAGCAGATAGCTGTCTTTCCGTCATCATACTCAGCAGTCCAGTTCACGATAGCGTTCTCAACGCGCTTGAAATCATCATCGCTTGTCAGGAGGGGCTCACCGAATACGACCTTCTCGAATGCGTCTGAGTACTCAGCAACTGTATCAACTATCTCATTGTACTCGATGCCGTTCATAAGGTGTGTGGGCTGTATAACAAGGTTCTTTACGCCGTTGTCAACTGCTCTTGTGAGTGCTTCGTTGATATCGTCTATATGGATACCGTCACGGCGCTCAACGTGGTCGATGATGATGTTTGCTGTGAATCCGCGGCGTACTGCGTAATCGGGGAATGCCTTCTCGAGAGCACCCTCGATAGCGCCGATAGTGAAGCGGCGGCTGTCATTGTAGCTTGTGCCGAAGCTCAGTACAAGAAGCTCGTTGTCGCCGATATTGTCCTCGTTGCGGATATTGTCAAGGGAAGCATCGCCGGTATCATAGTTCTCCTCGTCTTCCTCTTTATCCTCTTCTGCCTCAGTCTCTTTTTCTGTATCAGCCTCAGTAGGTGCCTCGGTCTCTTCCTCAGTGGGAGCCTCAGTCTCAGCCTCAGTCTCAGCCTCTGTTGCAGTCTCTGCAGCGAGCTCGGAAGGTGTCTCGGATGCTGTTCCTGAAACGCCGCATGATGTTGCAGCTGCTGTCAGGCAGGCAAGGCTGATAAGGAGTGCAAGTGTCTTTTTCATATAGAACTTCCTTTCTTTGAAAGGCCTGACCGCATAACAAAAAAGCCCTCCGCATAGGCAGAAGGCACGCAGACAGACTCCGGTAAGGAGCCTGAGAAACAGTACGATCAGAACCTCGTGACCTGACCTTTCGGTCTTGTACCAACAAACGGCAGGTTTCCTGACTTATGCCTCAATGCGTTATACAGCCTTCCCGATCTCTCAGTGACATATCAGTATAACGCTCCGCAATCACAGTGACGGGCTCGTGCAGGATCCTCACCTGCTTCCCTTTTACCTTTACGCACGGAATACCGCCGTAAAGCACCGTTTGCCTATTTGATTTTCAACAATGAATATTATAGCAGACTTATCCTTCAAATGCAAGCAATACGCAGAAATTGTACGTATATGACGAAGGGGATTCACTTTCGGAAGCCTTTTTTGTCGTCAAGCATATAAAGCAGGGCGTTGCAGATAGCCGCTGCAACGTTGCTGCCGCCCTTTCTTCCCCTCGCCACGATGCAGGGTATACCTGTCTCTGTCAGCATCTCCTTGGACTGAACCACATTCACGAAGCCCACCGGAGCACCTATCACAAGCTCTGGGATGAAGTCGCCTGCCTTGATATGCTCGCAGATGCGCACCAGTGCAGTCGGGGCATTTCCTGCGGCATATATGACAGGTCTGCCAAGTTTTGCAGCCTTGTCCACCGATGCCGCCGCTCTTGTTATGCCTTCACGCTTTGAGGCCTCAGCTATATCCTCATCTGCCATGAAGCACATACATTCACAGCCGTGCCGTGCAAGAGCCGCCTTGTTGATGCCTGCCCTCGCCATATTGGTATCCGTGACTATCACTGCCCCCTTGCCGAGAAGCTCCATAGCCCTGTTGATGACTCCCTCCGAGAAATACAGATTATCCGCATAGTCAAAGTCAGCTGTTGTGTGTATGGCACGTATCACCACAGGTTTTATCTCCTCCGGTATCTCCCTGTCAAGCTCGCTTTCTATTATCTCGAAGCTGCGCTTTTCAATGTCAGCCGGCAGCACATATTCCAGCTTCATACGTCCTCCTTGATTATCCTGTAGATAAGCTCCATATCAAGAGCCTTTCTCACGCCGTCGGCAAGCAGGTCAAGCTGGATGTCCCTGTACTTCCTCCTGTCAACGGCTTCACCGCTGTATGTCAGACCTTTCCGGCGGTACAGCGCCTTTACAAGCCTGCCGGAGACCTCCGCCGAGTCGAATATGCCGTGCACGTAGCAGCCTGCCGCATTATCGCAGAAGCTGCCGCCGCAGTCCGTAAGGGGAGAGCCCTTATCGGCAGTCACGCCCATGTGTACCTCATAGCCGTAGAACTCAGCACCGGAAAGACAGGAGAAGAAACCGTCTGACTTGCAGAACTTTCCGCTCACCTGTGTCTGATGCTTTTCGCTGCTGAAAACGGTCTCGCAGTCAAGGAGCCCGAGACCTTCAATGCTTCCGCCGCATTCACTTCCCCCGGGGTCTGCTATGCTCCTGCCCATTATCTGATAACCGCCGCAAATACCAAATACCGGTATTCCTTCAGAATGACATTCTCTCACTGCCTCAGCAAGTCCGCTTTCCCTGAGCCACTTCATATCAGCAATAGTACTTTTCGTTCCGGGTATCACTATCATATCGGGAGTGCTAAGCTCAGACGAGCGTGAGACATAGCGTACAGAAACGCCCTCATACTGCCCGAATACGTCAAGGTCAGTGAAGTTTGATATCTTCGGCAAGCGTAGGACGGCAATATCAATATCTCCGCCTGCGCTTCGTGCAGTCAGCTTTTCCGAAAGGCTGTCCTCGTCCTCAAGGTCACAGTGAATATAGGGGACAACTCCGGCAACCGTCTTTTCTGAGCGCTTCTCAAGTATTTCTATTCCGTCACGGAACAGCCCTATATCTCCCCGGAACTTGTTCACAACAAGGCCTTTTACCATGTCACGTTCATTTTCTTCCAGCAGCTCAAGAGTGCCGATTAGCTGTGCAAAGACACCGCCCCTGTCGATATCTCCGACAAGCAGAACCGGAGACCTGACGAGCTGAGCGAGCCCCATATTCACGATATCATCAGCCTTAAGATTCAGCTCCACGGGACTCCCTGCGCCTTCGATGACGATGATGTCATACTGTGCGGCGAGGGTATCATAGGCCGCCAGGATATCGGGTATAAGCTCCTTCTTGTGACGGAAATAGTCCGCCGCCCTCATATTTCCGCGTACCTGACCGTTCACTATGACCTGTGAGCCGACGTCAGTAGTGGGCTTTAAAAGTATGGGGTTCATGAGTGCCGAGGGCTCTATACCGGCAGCCTCAGCCTGTAACGCCTGAGCCCTGCCTATCTCGAGCCCGTCCTGTGTAATGAAGGAGTTGAGCGCCATATTCTGTGATTTGAAAGGCGCGCATGAATAGCCGTCCTGTCTGAATATGCGGCAGAGTGCCGCCGTTAGAAAGCTCTTTCCCACATTGGACATGGTGCCCTGAAGCATTATGTTCTTAGCCATTGATACACTCCTCCAGCGCAGAGAGGAACATCAGGTTCTCCTCATGCGTCCTTACTGCGATACGGTACCAGCCGAGACCGCTGCCTGTTTCAATATCACATCTGCGGATAAGTATGTGTTTATTCTCCATCAGAGGAGCAAGACCGCTTTTGCAGCGGAACAATATGAAATTCGCTGCACTGTCAGGCACCTTCAGTCCCATTCCCCTCATAGCAGCCGTAAGGAATTCACGCTCTTCACTGATAAAGGCAACTGTCCGCCTTATGAATTCATCTTCTCCCACCGCAGCAACAGCAGCTGCCTGTGCAGGGACGGAAACGCTCCATGTCTGACCGGAACATTCCAGTGCAGAAGCAATTTTGCTGTTTCCGCAGAATGCATATCCTAACCGCAGTCCGGGAATTGCAAATATCTTGGTCAGGCTTCTGAGAATGATGCAGTTTTCGTTAAGTATCCGGCGCAGACTGTACTCGTCCGGCCTTTCAGTGAAGTCGATAAAGCTCTCGTCGCATACAAGTATGGTACCGTTGTCAAAGGCTCTGCGTGCGATGAATGCGAGCAGATCAGGCTCTATAAGAGCGCCTGTCGGATTGTTCGGGGTGCAGATAAAGCAGATATCGGTATCGGGACGAATGCAGTCAAGGATGCTGTCAGTGCAGCGGAAATCATCTTCTTCCTTCATACTGTAATCGCATACAGTGCACCTCTCCTGATGCAGAGCCGTCCGGTATTCAAGAAAACCGGGCTCGCAGACTAACCCTCTTTCCGGACGAAGTGCGTGGACTATGCGGAATATGAGGTCGTCAGCACCGTTTCCGCATACTATGCGGTCTTCTGATATACCTTCCTTTTCAGACAGTACCTTCCGTACTGTCCGGCAGTTCGGCTGAGGATAGTGTACACAGCCGTCTATGCTGTCGATGACAGCCTTCCGGACGCTCTCCGGCATACCGAAGGGATTGATGCTTGCGGAGAAATCAATGCAGCCGGGATGATCGTATATGTTTCCGCCGTGAAGCTCTGTCATAGCGCACCTCCTATGATAAGGCATCTCAGCGACGCAGATATCAGCAGCATGAGTACGGAAGAGACGTACATAAGCCTGTTGGCACGGCGTATGTCCTCCGGCTCTATGCTCCTGTCATCGTCGCCGATGTAGGGCTTCTCGTGAAGCTCCCCGAAGTACCAGGCATTTCCGGCAAGACGAACGTGCAGAGCGCCTGCACAGGCCGATTCAGTCTGCGCCGAGTTCGGGCTTGCATGGTTGCGTCTGTCACGCTTCCATATACGTATGGCATTCTTTCCGTCAAGTCGGAAAAGGGGAGCTGAGACAGCCATAAGCAGGGCAGTAATGCGCGAGGGGATATAGTTCAGCACATCATCGAGCCTTGCCGCAAATCTTCCTAAATCTGCATAGTTTTCATTTTTGTAGCCTATCATGGAATCCATGGTGTTAACGGCCTTGTAGAGAAAGGCTCCGGCAGCGCCGCCGAGCCCCATGTAGAAAAGGGGAGCAGTAACCCCGTCCGAGGTGTTTTCCGCTACGGTCTCGACTGCCGCACGGATGATACCGTCACGGTCAAGTACATCCGTATCACGTCCGACTATCATGGAAATAGCTCTGCGAGCCCCCTCTGTATCGCCTTTCTCGGCAGCATGACAGACTCTCATGCTCTCCCTGCAGAGACACTTTGCCGCCAGCATATAACAGCAGAGCACGCTCTCAACAGCTATGCCGAGAACGGTGCTTAGTCTGTAGGAGATATGAAGGATCAGCAGCGGAGCGAAGAATGAAAGGAGCATGACTGTCAGGGCGAGCAGAGTACCGCCGGCACGCAGATCCTTCATACGGCTGCGGACGAGCTTTTCAAGAGCATCGATAAGTCTTCCCATGAGCCTTACCGGATGCGGTATATTATAGGGATCGCCGATGATGCAGTCGAGCAGGAAGCCAATTATCAGTGGCAGCGCAGGTAACAGATATCTCATATTCTCTCCGTGATCTCAAGCTCTGAGCCGTTCCAGAGGCAGACATAGCCGCTTCCGTTTGCACAGTGCCAGTCGAAGTAATCCCTGTGCGGAACGGCGTATCTTTCAAGTACAGACATAATAGTCCCCCCGTGAACGACAAAGGCAATAGAGCTTTTATCTTTGTATTTTCTGACGATAGTTTCAAAGGCCGAAATGCAGCGCCTTCTGAACTCCTGAGGGCTCTCGCCGCCGGGGAAGGGCAGGCTCCCTCCGCTGTCTATCCATGCCTGATAAGCGGGATCTCCCGAAAGCTCAGTATAGTTCTTCCCCTCAAAGTCACCGAAATCACACTCACGCAGTCCGCTGTCAGTGATGATATCCTGCTGCGGAAAGAGTAGCTCGGCAGTCCGGATACAACGCTTCATGGGACTGCATATAAGCAGGTCGCATCCCGGGATATGGCGGTTTTCAAGCTGTGCGATGCCCTCAGGACAGAGTTCCTCATCAGTCCTCCCGATGTAGCGCTTTTCAAGATTGCCGGCAGTCATTCCGTGGCGTATGAACACTGTCTTCATTCCGAATCCCCTTTGATGACTTCCGGCATTCCGCAGATAATGCGTACCACCCTGCATGAGTTCGCCGCTATGATACAGCCGCAGCGTCCGACGTTCTCACGCCATATCCGTTCGCTTTTCTCAACGGGAACTATACCGCAGCCCACCTCTCTGAGAATGATTATCCTGTCCTGAGGTGTGCGGCAAAGCTCCTCTGTGAAGCGGATGCAGTCATCACCGAGCCTGCGGACAAGCTCTTCGTAAGCCGTGATGCAGCGAGCCTTCATGGCTTCTTCGGGCGTACACGACCTGCCGTCAGCCATATCGCCGGGGGGTGTCCCGTATTCACGTATAACATAGGCCGACCTGCCCTGATATGCGCCGCCTGTTACAAGTATCATAACGATAATATCCTTTCTGTTATAACGACAGCCGCAGTTATCGCAGTTTCACATACAACGAGGAACCAGCCGCAGAGGTCTCCGGTTATGCCGCCGAAATCACGGTAGGCTGTATATCTGTGATAACAGAGAACTGCTCCTGCTGCTGCCGCAGAGGCTATCCCGGCTGCCGGAGATAAGATGACCTGACAGGCGACCGTGAGCAAAATGAAGAAGCCCTCCATGATGATGACTGTCCGCTTATGTGCAGGCTTTACAAAGCTCTGTAAGCTGCCCTCTCTCTTTGCCGACCGGAAAGTAACTGCACTCAGTCCGCTTAGCGCACGGGAAAGAACGTAGCCGCAGCCGATAACAGCAGCAGTGTTCATTTCTTTCACCTCAGAGAAAAGTGCGGTCTGGAGAATCATGCAGAGAAAGAGCCTGATAACCGCAAACGAGCCTATATGCGGATCGGACATTATCTCAAGCCGCTTCTCCCTGTCAGCCCATGAAGCACGGGCGTCCGTGACATCGCAGAATCCGTCGAGGTGTATGCCGCCTGTGATGACCACTGGTATCATAACTGCTCCGGCAGCAAACAGCAGCTGACCGAAGCCCAGTCTGTCAGAGACCATACGCCACAGTAGAAGAAGTCCGCCTGTGACAGCACCGATAAGCGGGAAGAAACCGAGGGCATAGCGCCTGTTCTCTTCCTTCCACTCCACCTTAGGTACGGGAATGCGGGAATACATCAGAAATGCCGAAAACAGTGATCTCAGCATGGATTCTCTCCTTTCAGCACAACGGGTATTCCGTATACGCACTCTATCACATTGTCAGCAAGCTGAGCGATACCGGCATTGATTCTGCCGAGTACACGTATATAATCACTTGTACCACCTGGATATGCTATGCCGTCGCTCCCGACCTGATTCGTGACTATGACAAGCTCCTCCGCAGCCTCCGAAAGCCGCTTTATACCGCCGAGTATCCTGTCCTCAGGATCAACGGTCTCCTCTGCGGAAAACATCTCGTTGGCGCAGAGATTTCCCATACATTCAAGCAGCACAGCGCATCCGTCCGGCAGACTGATACCGCCGACATCAGTGTATCTTTCGACAGTCTCAAAGTCCTTTCCCTCACGCATTTTCCTGTGACGGTCAATGGCCTCTAAAGCATCCTCGCCGAAGGGCTGCATAGTGGCGATATATATCTTCCGTCCGGGGAAGCTGCCGAGTATACGCTCGGCAAGGCTTGATTTTCCGCATTTCGAGCCGCCGGTTATGAGAGTCATCATTTCAGCTCAACATACCTTTCTATATTCGTTTCATCAAATCTGTGGGAGTTATTGTATAGGGCAAGAGCGCCGTCGAGCAGGGGAAGGAGCAGAACTCCGCCGGTGCCCTCTCCGAGGCGCAGGCCTGCGTTTATGGGCGCAGTCAGACCGCAGAGACCGAGAAGTCTCTTTCCGGCAGGCTCCTCCGAACAATGACTCGCAAGCATATATCCGGCACAGATCGGCTCGAATGCACAGGCCACCGCAGCGGCCGCCGCCGAGATAACACCGTCGATCACGACAGGTACGTGATAGTAAGCACCGCCGAGGAAGAGCCCTGTCATGCCGGCGATCTCAGCACCGCCTATCTTCTGCAGCAGCTCAAAAGGCTTTCCGGGATCGGGACGGTTCACCTCTGCCGCCCGTCTGACGGCATTTATCTTCCGCTGTAAGCCCTCTGCTGAAAGTCCGGCACCTTTGCCCGTGACCTTCTCGGGGGGCAGCCTTAGAAGCACCGAAGCTATCGCCGAAGCGGAGGTCGTATTACCGATACCCATTTCACCGGAGATAATGAGCTTTGTGCCCCTTTCCTTCAGTTCCTTCACAATATCGATCCCCGCAAGCAGAGCCTTTTCCGTCTCTTCCGCAGTCATGGCGCAGCCTGCCGAAATATTTCCTGTGCCGTAAACGGCTTTACGGCGGATAAGTCTGTCACAGTCCACATCACGGGCGATCCCAACATCGACTGCAATAACATCTGCATTGAAAGCCGCAGCGACAGCGTTGATGTTAGAGCGCCCCATGGCTATGGCCTCAGCACACTCGGCCGTGACCTCCTGTCCGCACTGAGTAACTCCCTCACAAACTACACCATGGTCACCGCACATAACAACAGCCGTCCGCACAGAGATATCCACGTCCGGTGTGCCCTGTACTGCGGCTATTCTCTGTACCGCCTCTTCAAGCAGTCCAAAGCTGCCCAGGGGCTTTGCAATGCTGTCCCAGCGCTCCTTAGATGCCTGATAAGCAGCCCTGTCAGGCGGCGTGATACGATTTATCCTATCCATTCTTTTCTCCGTAGCTTATGCACTTCTTCACGAACCGCTCCGCAGCAGTAATATCGGAACAGAGGTATATATGCGGGAATCCGGCGTACATTGTCCCGCTGACATGACAGCATTCCCATGTCCTGCCGTCGGTTTTCACCGCAGAGAAACTGCTGCCGCAGCTTGTGCTCTCCCAGTAGTGGAACTCATGTGCCCTGATACAGTCGCCTCTGCCGCAGAGAAGGGAGTCCTCACGCGCAGTCATAGTGATATAGCCGAAGCGGGTGAGCTTTCCGGCCGGATATACCTCACCGCGGATAACGCCGGCCATTTCATGCTTTATCCCTTCCTTATCTGTCAGATGTTCATGCAGATACATGAAGCCGCCGCACTCCGCTATAACGGGCATTCCTCCTACGATAAGCCGCCGGATATCCTCTCTCATGGAGCGGTTCGCTGAGAGCCTCTCAGCATATAACTCGGGATATCCGCCGCAGAGGATGAGACCGTCCGCCTCCGGCACTCTTTCATCGTCAAGCGGCGAGAAATATCTTATCCTGCACCCCATGGCCTCAAGCAGCCTGATGCTCTCCTCATAAAGAAAGCAGAAGGCGCTGTCACGGGCAACGGCTATCACAGGCGCTCTACCGAAATGCGGTATACTGGGGGCATGATGATCCGGTACAGGCTCATCGCAGAGCCCGAGCAGTCTGTCGATTCGGATATATTTCTCCGCAAGCTCACCGAGCCGCTCTGTCTTATCCTGTATATCCGCTACCTCGTCAGCAGTCACCAGCCCGAGATGCCGGCTCTCAAATATGATATCAGTTTTCGGCATACAGCCGAGATATTCCGTGCCGAGTTCCCCGCAGAGCCTTTCAGCAAGAGGTATGAGCTTCTCAGGCAAACGGCTGAAAATGAAGCCGGCTATGCGGTTCTTCCTGTAGCTGAGAAAGCCGCTCATGACCGCACCCATGGAATCGCTCATTCCGCGGCAGTCCATAACGATGACGGCCGGAGTTTCCGTCTGCTCCGATACCGACCATGCGCTGCCGCTGCTGCCGTCGTAGAACCCCATAACGCCTTCAATGACCGATACATCATGTCCGCTGCCGTACCTGTCAAGGAGGAAGAGCAGCATATCCCTGTCACAGAAAAAGCTGTCAAGGTTGCAGGAGCTCACTCCAATTACTTTTCTGTGGAACATGGGATCAATATAGTCCGGCCCGCATTTGAAGGCCGCTGTACCGAGCCCCCCCTTTTTCAGCGCCGCAAGCACGGCACAGGTGACTGTCGTCTTGCCGCAGCCGCTCTTTGTACCTGCTATGATGAAACGTCTCATGACAGCCTTCCGCTGATTATGAATACGGGATTCTGTGCTTTCATCATAGTGTGTCCGAGGAGCCTTTCAGCCCTCGTTACTGCTATCTGCACAGCCTCAGGCTCCATGCCGTATTTCTTGAAGTGAACACCTGCCTCGTGAACTGTCTCGAGGGAGACGGCAGTAATGACGATCTGCGCCTTAGTGTTCTTTTCGTATACTGCCGAGAACAGTCCCTCCATATCACCGGAGCTGCCGCCTATGAACACGCAGTCAGGGGCAGGCGCATCAGCAAGTATCTCAGGGCATATTCCCTCAGTGATCCTTATATTGTCGCAGCTGAAAAGACGGGCATTGTCCTCAGTGAGCTGTACACCGTCGCTGTTCTTGTCGAAGGCATAAACCATTCCGTCAGGACAGCGGTAGGCCGCCTCAACAGATACCGAGCCCGTTCCGCAGCCAACATCCCAAACGACAGAATCGCTGCAAATACCGAGCTTTGACACAGCGATACACCTGATCTCGGATTTCGTCATGGGCACCTCACGGCGAATGAAGCTCCCGTCGCTGATGCAGGAGGGGATATTGCTGATATACTCCCAGTTATCTGTAATCATCACAGACAGTCCGCTTACAGTGATATCGCAGAGATCCTCAGCCCTGCCGCTGTGGATGTGCTCATCAGCACCGCCGAGGTCAGAGCCGATATGTACCGTCACGTCACCGAGCCCGTAGCCGCACAGTCTCCTGCATACATCCGCAGCCGTCATATCGCCGCCGAGCAGGAAGAAGCAGTATTCGTTCATCTTGACGTTGACCGCGATATTTGACTCCCTGCCGTGGAGGGAGATGAATTTCATATTTTCGTACGAAAGACCTGTCCTGCTGCAAAAATATGAAAGGGAGGAGATACCGGGGATAACTCTCACATCCTGTCTTCCGAGGTACGGCAGCAGCTTTCTTGCACCGCTGAAAAAGCCGCAGTCGCCGGACATGAGAACAGCAGCTGTATCATATCCGCATTCAGTCAGCCGGTGTGATATCTCATCGGCCTTGTAGCTGACGAAGACCTCCCTGCCGTTTTCCATGAAGGGCTTAACAAGGCGTTCCGCACCTATGATAAGCTCCGCCTTTTCCAAAGCCTTTTCGGCTTCCCTTGTCAGAGTGATGCTGCCGTCCATACCTGTTCCTATGATGTAAACTCTCATATTCCGGACTCCCTTCGAATCATATCGGTTATCTCATTAAGGCTGTATCCGTCCTCTGACGGTCTTGCCAGTGTTATCATTTCTATGCCGCATTTTTCTGCCGCTTCGGCTTTTTCTGCATATCCGCCGGTCGCACCGCTCTCCTTTGTCAGGAGTATCCCTGCGCTGCTCCTTGCAATGTGTTCGGTATTCTGTTCAACGGTAAAAGGCCCCTTTTCAAGGATAACCCTGTCGGAGTCATAACCGAGCTCACGGCATCTGGAAAGTATATCCTCTGTCGGCAGCACCCTTACCCATATACGCTCACGGAACCTGTCAACCTCTGTCAGGGCAGCAAGAGATTTGCTGCCGAGGGTGCTGAGAACGTTGCACGAGCTTTCGTTGAGCATCTTTATAAGCTCCTCCATGCTTCCGGCGATACGTCCGCGGACAGGTGAGCTTTTCCGCAGAAGGCGCAGATACCGGACTCCTGTTTCCGCACAGGCGAGCCTTATATTCTCAGTAGCCTCTGTTGCATAGGGATGAGTTGCGTCTATGACTGTATTGTAGCCGCCTGACCGTATCAGATCTTTCATCTGCGCCGTATCAAGTCTTCCGCACAGCACGCCGACCTTGTCAGGAAGTACAGAGGCTCCGTATTCTGTTGCCACCGATACATCAGCACTGATATCCTTCCCGGCACAGTATTCCGCAAGGAGCCTTCCTTCCGTCGTGCCGCCGAAGATGAGAAGCCTATACATTCCTGTAGCCCCTCGGCGTCACCATCTTCCCGCCTATGATCTTGGTATCTGAATTGCCGATGTATACGGTGGTGAACATATCGACCTGAGTATCACGCAGCTCAGAAAGGGTGAGCACTCGGCTCTCCTGACCGTCCCTGCCGATATTCCTTACATAGCCGCAGACAGTATCGCAGGAACGGTATCTGAGGATGATGTCGCAGGCCTTCTGCAGATAGTCTGAACGGCTTTTCGAGGAAGGATTATAAAGGACGATCACCATATCACATTCCGCAGCACATTCAAGCCTTTTCCTTATCTTCTCTGCCGGCGTAAGGAGGTCGGACAGGCTTATCACGGCAAAGTCGGTCGTCATAGGAGAACCAAGGACAGCACCGCCGCTGAAAGCCGCTGTAACTCCGGGTACTACCTCTATCTCAGCACCAGGATAATTGTCTGAAAGCTCGTATGCAAGTCCTGCCATGCCATAAAGCTGAGAGTCGCCGCTGCACACGAGGGAAACGGTCCTGTTTTCAGCCTCACGCAGGGCGATCTCCACACGCTCTCTCTCCTGACGCATGCCTGTGGATATGTATTCCTTCTCCGGGAATATACCGCTGAGCAGTTCTGTATACTTTGTGTATCCGACAATTAGCCCGCTGTCAAGTATGGCTTTTTCTGCTGATAATGTCATTCCTTCATGGCTGCCGGCACCTGTGCCGACTATATAGAGCATCAGAGCGTCCTCCTTTCAAAATCGAGCACCACAGGCCTTTCAGCAGCGGCAACTGTAACGCCGTCATGTACGGTCTTTCGGAGTATGAGCCTTCCGCAGCTGCACCTGACAGCGCTTCTTTCACATACGTTGTCAGCGCCTGTTACTGTTCTTACAAAAGATGAACGGGTAAAGTCGCCTTCTGTCTCCATGAGGGCCTGTGCTGAGTATACCGACATCTCAAGGTCATGCTTCCGGCAGAACGCAAGGAGACCTTTTTCATCGGATTTCAGGTCAACTGTTGCGATACGCTCCACTCGTTCAAATGGTATCCCTGCTGCTCCGAGCGCAGCGTTGACCGCCAGCTCTATGCCTTCGCAGTCCATTCCTCGCCTGCATCCTATTCCGAGGACGATATTTCTCGGGACGAGCTTCAGAGTGAGCGGGAACGGCATCCTGTCTTCGGTCCCGACATAGATACCTGTTCTGTAACCTGTTCCGGCTTCAACATCTGCCGGCATATCCGTGTATTCGTAATCGCTCACGAAACCTATGGTATTGCCGTCAAGCACGGCAGCTGCCACGGCCTTTGCCGCCTGCATATCTGTTATGATAAGATCATTGGCCTTTGCGAAGGTATCCGGCGAGAACCTTCCGCCTGTATCCGTAGCCGTGGTTATAACAGGCTGCGCCCCGATAAGCTCCGCAAGCAGGAGCGACAGAACATTGGCGCCGCCGATATGACCGGAGAGCACCGGTATGACGAACCTGCCGTTATCATCTATGACCACGACTGCCGGATCTGTCAGCTTTGAGCGCAGGTGGGGAGCAATTGCACGTACCGCTATCCCGCTTGCACAAATGTATATAAGCGCATCAAAGCGCGTGAATATCTCTGATGTGAGCTTTGCCGTTCCCACAAAGCTGTTTGCCTTTGAATCTGTATGACTGTAAAAGCAGAAGCGTTCTGCTTCCATGAAATCTGCCTTTGCGGCTATCCTCTCAGAGAGTAGCCTTCCGTTTTCTGTGTATGAAATGACTGCTGCCTTCATTCTGGTCTTGCCTTTCTGTATTCTGTCTCAAAATCAGGGGAGTACAGCTTCGAGAGTGAACGTACATCCCCGAGAAATTCACCGACTGTTATCAGTGCGGTCTTTTTTATGCCGTTTTCTGCGGCTGTCTCAGCGAGAGTGCCGACCGTACAGCGGCACACCTTTTCATCAGGCCATGTTGCCTTGTATACTATCGCTGCCGGAGTATCCAGACTGTAGCCGCCCTTTATGAGCCTTGCCGACAGCTCCTCCAGCATACCTGTGCTGAGGAATATCACCATAGTTGCATTATGTGCGGCCAGCGATTCTATACCTTCCTTCTCAGGAACGGGAGTTCGTCCCGCCATTCGCGTAAGTATAACTGTCTGCGACACATCAGGAAGCGTGTACTCTGCCTTCAGCGCAGCCGCCGCACCGCAGAAAGAGCTTACTCCCGGACATACATCATAGCGGATGCCCAGTCCGTCAAGGCGCTCCATCTGCTCCTTTATTGCACCGTAGACGCAGGGATCTCCCGTGTGTAGCCTGACTGTTGTCTTTCCGCTTTTTTCAGCAGCCGAGACAACATTGATCACTTCATCGAGCGTCATCTCAGCACTGTTGAATATCTCGCATCCCTTCGGAGCGTAGCCCAGTAATTCCGGGTTGACAAGAGAACCTGCATATATTATCACGTCTGCCTTCTCAAGCAGTTTCATGCCCCGAAGCGTTATCAGGTCAGCCGCACCGCTGCCTGCACCCACAAAGTGTACCATTTCATCCCTCCAGAGCCTTGTTTATTATCTCATCAGCGTATCCTGTCTTCAGGAGCAGGTCGTCCTTGTAGGAGAAAATGACCGCCCCGACCTTTGCTTCTCCCTTTGCTCTTGCCTGTAAGTAGCCGTGTATGCGTTCAGTCAGAACACTGAGTACCTTCTGAGCCGCACCCTCACTGTACAGTATTTCAAGAGCCGCATCTGTGGTAACGCATTCATTCAGCCTGCACAGGACAGCACTGTCCACACCGGCCAGCACACCGCAGGCGATGAGCGTTTCCATCCTTCCGTCAGCATAGGAAGAATGAGTATTCATGATGCCCGAGCCGAGCTTCACCATCTTGCCGATATGACCGTAAATGAGTATATCCCTGAAACCGAGAGTAATCCCGATATCTATCGCGTCACCGATAAAGTTGCTGCATACCACGCTATGCTCAGAAAGCTGAGGGCGGTTTTCCGCAACGAATCGTTCGCTGTAATTGCCTACCGTCAGGATAAGGACTTCCCGTCCTTCTGCCCTGCGGATATTTGCCTCCGTGCGTATGGTCTCCACGAGTGCCGAGGAGCTCATTGGCTCAACGATACCTGTCGTTCCGATAATGGAAATGCCGCCCACTATCCCTATCCGGGGATTGAAGGTCTTTCCGGCTAACTTCTCGCCCTCCGGCACGGATATGACAATACGGAAACCGCCCTTATAGTCGTGAAGCTCGGCGATGCTGTTTACTGCCTGACCTATCATGCGGCGCGGCACTGAGTTGATAGCCGCCTCTCCGACAGGCTGGTCAAGGCCTTCCTTCGTGACCTTTCCGACGCCCATTCCGCCGAGTATCTCGATACCGTTTCCGATAAGAGAGACCTCCGCGCAGATCTCTGCGCCGTGCGTAACATCAGGATCATCCCCGCTGTCCTTAATGACTGAGCAGATAACGCTGTCTCCTTTCATTTCACAGCGGTTCACAGCCAGAGAAAACTGTCTTCCCTTTGGTGTCAGGATATCGACATCTGTCACATTCTGCCCTGTCAGCAGCGCCTCAGCAGCCGCCTTTGCAGCTGCAGCAGCGCATGATCCGGTAGTGATACCGCATCTGAGTTTTTTGGTGCCGTTGTAAATGTAGTATTCTTCCATATCATCACCCGGAGCAATAGCAATTCTGTTTTATTTTACCATAAATTACGCCTTTAGTCAATGGATGAACGCCAGTCTTCACCGATACATGGAAATATCCCCGTATCTGCCGGAGATACGGGGATATATGCTTAAAGACTTATGCGATAAGGAGTTTCCTGAGTGCAACAAGATCAAATGTATCCACATTACCGTCACCGTTGAGCTCAGCTGCGTTGAACTGCTGCCTGCTGAAGCCCTCAGCGCCGAGGAGATAACGCTCCATGCATACGAGATCGGCTGCGTTGACCGCACCGTCAAGATTGATATCGCCGGCTCTGTGGTCGTTCGGTATAGCTATCGCTATACGGTCAACAGAGGGAGCATCGCCGTTATCGTTGTAAAGACGGATGGAGTTCTTTCCTGCTTTGAGCGATACAGTAACATTGACTGCATTTACGCCCTTCCAGTCGTTCCTGTTGGCGTACAGACCGTCCAGTTTAGCGGCCTCCTTGTCGTTTACTGCAACATACAGTGTTCTCGGAGTACCGGAGATATAGTAGATGCGGAGCGTGTATTCTCCGTCCTTATCCACTTCGACATCATTGAATGTGACGTGATTGTCCCATCCGCCGATATAGCCGACATACGAACTGCCGGATGAATACTTTCCGTCCTCTGCGCTGCTCAGCTTTGCCTTACCCGACAGCTTTGCCTTCTCAGCTTCATAGAACTTGTAGTTTGAATAAGGTGTGGAAAGATTCATTGTGCCCTTTGTGAGCTTGATGACGCAGCCTCCGTTTGCAAGCAGGTCACGAGTTATGGTATCCTCTGCCGTAAGACCGTTAAGTACGCTCACCTCAAGTCTGCTGCCGTCTGCGTTGTCGTGGAAGATATAAGCGTTGTAAGTACCGGAGGATACAAGGTCTGCAAGTTTTATGCTGACCGTCCTCTTATCGATGGTAGAGCAGCCGATAAACCAGTCGCTGCCGCTTCTTCTTGCAGTAACGTTGAAGGACATAGGTCTTCCGTCGAGCACCTTCATATCGTCCCATACAACAGGAACATCGTTGAGCAGCGGAAGAACGGGATCGCCTTCATAGGTGAATACGGAGTGAGCGAAATGCTGAACGCCTGATTCTATGGTAACAACATCTGCTGCCGCAAATCCGGGAGTGGCCTTGATGCCTGCTATGGGAGTTCCGGTAGGTGTGAAGTCAGCAGAGCCTGCAACATTTCTTGTGAAGGTATAGCTTACACGGTTCTGGAGCGAGGGGCTTCCGAACCACTTGTAGTACTCGGTTCCGTTTATAGCCTCATAGGATACAACGTTGGGATAGGTGCGGCTCTCACCTCTCGGGAGGGTACACCCGTGGAATAGCACCATGAGCTTGTTCTTTGCAGCGATATCCATACACATATACATCTGCTTCATGGTCTGCTGAGTGTCGCTCTCATAGTAGTCAACCTTGACGCCGCTTACGCCCAGACCTCTTATGCGTTCAAATTCACGGATAATGGTCTCCTCATCCAGGAGCGAGTAGTATGGGTAAGCAGGGTGTCCTGCACTGTCCTTGTAGCCTGAGTGGCCCTTGTTGTTTACACCGTACCAGAGGAAGATACCTATACCCTTAGCCGCAGCATAATCGCACAGCTCCTTTACCTTTTCGGCGCTGTTGTCCCAGAGGGCCCAGCCGAAATCGAGGCAGACATGGTTCCAGCCGTTTGCGGCTGCGAAGTCTATGTAGGATTTCTGAGTATGGTATTCGATTGGAGAGTCTCCGCCGCTGCTCCACCAGGACCATGCGACCTTTCCTGGCCTGATCCAGCTTGTGTCCTCAAGCACTGACGGGGGATTGAGATTGAGTATCAGATCACTCGATGACATACCATTGAGTGTATCTGAGATAACAGCCGCTCTCCATGGAGTATGGAAGGCTGAGTTCATGCTTACGGATTCAGTCTTCATGCCGAAGCGCCAGTTGATCGCACGGGAGCCGCCTGTTGTCCTGAGATATCCGGCACAGTAGGGATCGGGCTCGTTGAAGACATTGGCCTCTGAGAGCGTTACCCAGTATTTATTGTTGAAGAATCCTGTGAGCGGTACCGAATAATCCGCCCAGGCATCTGTCATCTTCTGGACCGAGAACTCGGTGTAGTCCCATTCGTATGTTGCATTCGGCATATTGCCCCAGAGAGTGCCGTTCTGCGGGAAAACTATCTCGCTGACCTCGTTCTTGATAGATGCGCCCTTGTCAAGGGCATATCTGAAAGCCATGCCGTCGTCATATACGCGGAAAATGACTGTCATTACAGTGTTGCCCTTCTTCAGCGGGAAAGACATCTCATTGTAGTGGTCACGCAGCTGTCTGTGCTTTCCGAAAGGCATAGTGTAGCTCTCATCGTGATCGGTGCGTGTCGGCGTGGGGGCCTCAGTGGGGAAACCGACAGACAGATCCTGATCTCCGGTAACGATACCCAGCTTTGAAGGCTCGATTACAGTACCGATGTCTGAGCCGCTGATCTTGTCTACCGAGTAGTAGTATGAACCTCTGTCGTCTGTCCAGAGCTTTGTGATGAGAGTTCCGTCAGGGGACTTTATCTCAAGCTCAGGAACACTTGTAAGCACAGCCCCGCTGAGAGCACGTGTAGTCTCACTCTCAGGCGCTGCCGGAGCTTCCTCGAGGGTATTCTCCTCAAAGGTGTAGAGGAACGCAGGATCATCCGGGAGCTTCAGTGACTGTTCGGCACTGAGGGTATAATCATAAAACGCCACATCATCCACCATTGCCTTGATATCGTCATCATTGTAAAGTGAATGACCGATCGAGTTGTAAACATAAGAGGAGAGGGTATTGCCCTTGAACAGCGCACTCAGAGCGGAATCTATTGTCTCAGCTTCGTAGCTCAGCGCCTTTCCGTCCAGATAGAAGGAAGCGCCGTTCTTGCCGTAAACAGCGGTATAGGTGTGCCATTTCTCCGAGTCGGGAGCAGCCGGAAGCTCAAATATGGCTCTGCCTGCAGCATCAGCTTCATTACCTGTTCCGGCAAACAGTGTTGTACGGTAGCTATCCTTCCTGTTGAGGTCAAGCGAAATATCCGGTGAATTGTAGCTTGGTGCGTTTCCTGTGCCGAAGGGGAGAGGTGAGAACTGGAAAAGTCGTGCAAAGTCGTTGTTTCCGCTCCCGAGTGAGAATTTCAGCGAGAAGGAGAATCCGTCACTTACGCCAGAGAATACTTCCGGCAACTGTAGCCAGCCTGCACCGAATCCGCCGCCCCGGAGGCTCAGTACATCAGAATTGAGCGTACTGTCGTGAACTATCTCAGCGCCTGAGCCTCTGATAGTTGCCGCTCCTTTACCGCTTCCCTGATTGAGCACTTTGGTACCCGATCCGAAAGTTGCCGAAGCACTTCCCGGTACAGCCGGAAGAGCTGAAAAGGCGAGGAGAGCAGCGGTCGTAACTGAGAGGGCAGTACGAAACCGTTTCGTGCTTGTTTGAATCATTTGATTACCTTCTTTCATAATTATTGTACCTGCAACGCATAACTTAGCACAATAATTATATATGAAAAACAACAAAAATTCAACTCAAATAATGAAGAAAAAGTGGATAAAATAAATAAATGCTTCCCGCATGAACGGGAAGCATCATTTTACTCTATTGTCACTGTCGCAGTGATGGTTTTATGCGCCTGACTGATCTCAGCCTCGGGAAGAAGGTTTATGACCGGATCGCCATTTCCGTCCCAGAGAACTCGCTTGATACGTGTGTGACGGCAGGGATCATAAAGGGGATCGGCATTGTATGTACCGCAGGCCTTGGATGAATGAGAATCCGGACGGGCATGGTAAACCAGCAGCAGATCGCCGTTTTCACCTCTTACGAAGGAATTGTGGCCTGGGCCGGATTCGCCGTGAAGATCGGAAGTCGCAAGTACAGGATAGCTCAGCTTCTTCCAGCTGTTCTTGTTCATAAGATCGGAATCTGCATCGGCTTCGAGTCTTCCGACACAGTATTCAGAGCCTGTACCCGATGCCGAGAAGAACACATAGACTTTCTTTGAAGTCTTGAGAACGGCTGCTCCTTCGTTAACTCTGTGGTTGACGAGCTCCCAGTCGTATTCGGGTTTTGTCAGCATAATAGGATTAGAGATCAGCTTCCACGGAGCCGAGGGATCAATCTCTGCCATGAAGAGCGAGGAATCACCCTTGATCTCCGCCCATATAACGTAGTGTTTGCCGTTGTTCTCGAAATAAGTCATGTCGAGGGAGAAGCTCCTGAAGGACTCTGTATCTCCGGCCGCAGCCTGCATCTGTCCGCATTCCTCCCATATGCCGTTGTAGGGATCACCCGAGCATTTCAGCACATAGGGACGTATCGCCCAGATATCACTGCTTGAGCCTGCAGCAAAGAACATATACCATGCGCCGCCGATATAGTGCATCTCCGGCGCCCATATATGCTTTGCGAGGATACCGCTTGAATGTGCCTTCCATATCGTCTTCTCTTCGGCGCTTGCAAGACCTGCAACGGTATTGCTCCGCCTGAGGATTATCCTGTCATAGCCCTTGTCAACGCTTCCGTAGGCAGGATAGGAGGCCGTGAAGTAGTAGTATCCGTCACCGCCGTCAACGACATAGGGATCGGCTCTTTCCTTGATAAATGGATTGCTGAAAAGCTCTGCCGAGGACCTCACCGTGCCGGTGACTGTATAGGTTCCGGGGCGGGATCTGTCAATTGCAGCGACCTCAGCACTGTTCCATTCAACGCCGACCTCAGCCCTGCCTCCGTTGCTGTAGTTTGCGATAACAGTTCTCGGCATATCGAGCTCACTGTTGCGGAGGATATTCACGTTGACCGGCTCATACCCTGTGTGGACAGCTGAAAGTCCGCCTGATGGGTAGGCGTTCACAAGCGCCGTATACTGATCGGCATTTATGGGGATGACATAGCCGTGACGAGGTGTGAAGTCGAAGCTGTAATTATTCCTGCTTACAGTGGTGAGGTTTTCCATGTCCGTGGTCTCCTGCATCACATAATATCCGTCACCGTAGGCATCTGACATCATGATCCACTTGTCAGTGCCGATAAGGTTATATACATTCGGTCCTTCAACACCGATATTGCCCTCGGATACCTGCTTGATCTCCCTGTACGGACCGCTCGCATGGTCGGAGATACCGAGCTTTATACGCTTGGTGGTCTCGTCCTTGTAGTACATATAGTACTTGTTGTTCCTGAATATGATATCTGAGTCTATGGCATCATGTCCGTCAGCCGGAGCAAACAGCAGAGCCGGTGCAGTATCAAGGGATTTCAGATCCTTGCTGTAAGCGTAGTACATGACTGTCCTGTCGTCTATACCGGGCACACGGGCTGCAAAGTAGATCATGTAGGAGCTCTTTTCCGGATCGTAGATAGCCTGTGGTGCCCATGCACGGTCTGCACCCATCATGGAGGGATACTTGTTAGCTATCTCGATGATAGTATCATCGAACCAGTGAACAAGGTCGGTGGACTTCGCACTGATGAGATTGCGGTTGCTGCTCCAGCCGAGAGAGGATTTCATATCCGTTGCCAGCAGGTGATACAGTCCGTCCTCACCCTTGAATATGAAGGGATCACGTATGCACTCGGTACCGGCATTAGACTTCCAGACAGCCCTTCCGCTGTTGAGTGCCTTGAAATTGTAACCGTCAAGGCTTACCGCATAGGAGAGTCTTTCCTGCTCCGGGGCATTTCCGAGAAAGTATGCAAATAGGTAGGCGACATCCGGCTTCTCTGCGGATATATCGACAGTCCCGGGGATATCGGGAGCCTTGCCGAGAAGGAAATCTGTGAGCAGGGAAAGATCAGCCGGTGACAGAGTACCGTCCCCGTTAAGGTCGCCGGCCTTTGTCATGATACTGTCTGCACCGCCCTTTATGGCTCTCTCCATGAAAATGCGGTCGTAGGAGTCCACAACGCCGTCATTGTTCATATCGCCTGCGATAAGGGTGTACTTGTTGTCGGTCGGCCTGATGTAGAACTTCTGTCCCTCGCCCTTCCAGTAATCCCACTGATCGATATTCGCGCCATTGTCGTAGCTGATGTCATATACATCAAGCGCCGCATTTCCCGAGCACTCAGCCGTGATATAGTAGGCATCGTCAGTGCGGTGTAGTATGAAATGCTGAGCAGGGGAGTCTGTGTACTCAGCAAGCATGATGTTGTTTCCGTCAGTGGAATCACCGTTTTCAACAGTCAGTGCGAGGGAAGGATCGCCGGCAGGAGATATGCGGCACATATCCTTCCCGACGCTCGTTATCCTCCAGACCTGAGAATCATTACCGAGCTTCTCCCACTGATGGACATTTCCGTTATCAGCCGCCGTTATGTACTTTCCGCTGAGTCTCACCATTATGGTGTATTCAAGACCGCTTATGATCTCGCCGTATGCATCGGCATAAGAAGCGCATACTGCAGCATCTGCAGCGCCGGCCTGAGCAGGTATCAGCGGAGCAGCCTGAGCCGTCAGGAGCATGGCCGTACATACACCGGCAAGTCTTTTGATCAGTTTCATGAACCATGACCTCACTTTCGTAGTATGATAAACGATATCTGTTAGTATTATTATACAGGTTGTACGAACAAAAGTCAATAGATATCAATATTTGTCATACATTTTTGCTTAAAGCTGAGGATAGAACAAACATGGACACAAAAAAGCGGCGGACATATCGTCCGCCGCCTCTGAATATTCTTATGAAACTATATCGTCATCCGTGAAAGGATCTCCGCACTCGGCACAGAACTTAGGCGGATTGAAGGGATCTGCAGGCTCCCAGCCGCACTTGTCGCACTTGTAGAGAGGAGCGCCTGCGGGCTTGGGCTTGCCGCACTCTGAGCAGAATCTGCCCTTGTTTACAGCACCGCACTCACAGGTCCAGCCGTCGGCAGTAGCCTTGGGCTTTCCGCAGTTCTCACAGAACTTGCCTGTATTTACAGCACCGCATACACAGGTCCATCCGCCGGCAGCACCGACAGCACCGGCAGCAGCTCCGCCTGCAGCAGCAGCCTTCTGATTAGCAGCCATCTCGAAGAGATTGTTAGCGTTGAGACCGCCTGCCTGCTGAGCCATACCCATGCCGTAGAATCCCATTGCAGCACCGTTGGCGTTGCTTGCAGCGTTTGTCATAGCCTCAGCCTGAGCAGTGACCATAGTAGCAGCAGCATTTGCAGCATCGCGGTTCCAGGAGAGATCCTCATACTTCTTGATCTTAGCCTCGTCCTCGGGATTGATAGTAACTGAATCGATATTAACGAGATCAACATCGATACCTCTTCTGTTTCTCCAGAGGTCAACGAGAACCTTCTGCATTGCCTGAGTGAGTTCATCAACCTTTAAGGGAAGCTCATCATATCTGATAGCATTGGAAAGGTTGCCGAAGCCGGGCTGCAGCTTGCTGAGGAATTCGCTCTTGAGCTGATCGTCAAGACCGTCATCTGTGCGCTTGAAGTACGGACCCTCGAAGTTTCCGCATACGTTAGCGAAGAAAAGTGAAGGATCGTAGATCTTGTATGTATATGTACCGAAGCACTTTACACCGATGGTGAAGGGCCTTCCGATATCACCGGGATCATTGTAGGCAACTCTGAAGGGAACAGGGTTCTTTGTTCCGAACTTGTTGTCACGTATCTCCTTTGTATTGAAATAGTAGATCCTCTGATCCTTGGCAACGACTCCGCCGTACTTCATTCTCTCCCATGTCTCCTTGAAGATATCCTTGATACCTGTACCGAAGCTGCTTGAGAAGAAGCTGGGTGAAGCAGCGCTGTCATAGGTGTAAACGCCGGGAGTAGTAGCGATCTCAGTAACGATACCGCCGTCAACCATAATCATAGCCTGACCTTCGTTTACAACGATCTTGCTTCCGTTAGAGATAACGTTCTCGTTTCCCTTGTTTGAACCGCCCTTGTTGTTCTTTTTCTTTCCCTTTGCTGCCAGAACCTCTGACGGCAGAGCATCACAGATGAAGTACTCAAGATACTGATCGCTCAGAGTGGTGGAAAAAGACGAAAGAGCTGCATAGATAAGTCCCATAGTTATTAACTCCTTTCGGGAAATAGAATACAAATATGGTATCTGGTATACAACCAAAAATATTATAACATATTTGTACAGAAAATGCACTACCTTTTTCTTCTCTTTTATATATTTTTATATTTTAACTTTATATTGTGGCTGTATTATTCTGTTTATTCAAAAAACAAGACCGCATTATCTCCTGCAGCGGACGGGAGAAAATACGGTCTCTATTGTATGTCCTGTGATATGAGAGGGTTTACAGGGGCTCAGAGATATCTGAGCAGGTCGGAGCGAACACGGTCAAGGTGGTGATCGGTGAGGCCGAAATCCATTTCCTTGTAGCTCCATGCGCATCTTCCGATGCCGTGCTTTTCAAATACGGAGTTTATGTCTCTGTACCATGCGATAGTATCCTCGGGGCTTACCTTATCGATGATACCGAATTCTCCGCAGTATAGCTGAGCGCCATGAGCCTTTGCCTTGGCTATGGCAGAAGCGAAGAAGTCCTCGAAGAACTCAGGCGAGCAGCCGCTCTCAGCGTATGACATCCTCGCGCCGGGATCAATGCGGTCTGTCCAGTAGGCGCCCTGATGAGTGAAGCGCAGGGGATCATAGCAGTGGAAGTTGTATACCACCTTATCGTCATAGGGGGCATCGAGGAACTGCACCGTTTCAGCGCTGTTGTTTTCGTAGCTTCCGACAAGAATGAGGGTGTCGGGAGCAAACTTTCTGATCCTCGGGATAACTTCCTTTACTACCTTGTTCCATACGGTTATGTAGCTTTCCTCAGTGATCTCGTTGAGGAGCTCGAAGGCCACTGATTCATGGTACTGTCCGAAATGCTTTGCTATCTCCTCCCAGAGCTTGCAGAAGCGCTCCTGATACTCAGGCCTGTCGAAGAATCCTGATTCGCTTTCACCGTAGGAATCAAAAGAGAAACCGGCAGTCTTATGCAGGTCGAGAACTGTGTTGAGACCGTATCTGCGGCATACCATGACAGCATTCGTGAGTCTTGCAAAGCCGGTTTCATTGTAGCTTCCGTCCTCATTCTCGAGGATGTTGTAATCGAAGGGGATACGGACATGATCGGCACCCCATGAGGCGATGATCTCTATATCCTTTTCCGTTATAAAACCGTTGAGTCTCTCGTCGCTGTAATCGCACTGAGAGAGCCAGCCGCCGAGATTGATGCCTTTGTAGAAGCCTAATTCTTTAAGCATATTTTCACCTCAGATGGTAATACTTGGTTTTCAGAGATTCAGGCGCATAGGGTAGGGACCTGTGCGCCTGAATACTCGGGGGGTAAATATCGATTTTAATGAAGTTGACTTATCAGATCACTGCTTGTTGAATGTCACCCACTGGTAGTGAGCCTCGAGAGGAGTCCTGCCGTCGTAGTGGTTCAGCCATTCATCAACGCCTGTGCCGGGCCATGTGTTCATCATGATACGGCCGGGAGTCTGCGGGATATTCTGGTTTGCAGTGTATACGGGCTTGCCGTCAACATACCATGTGATGTGGTCGCGCTGCCAGTCGAAGCCGTAGGTGTGGAAGCCCTGTGAAGCATCGAATCCGAGATCGTACATGAATTCGTGATTGCCCTGTCCGTTGGTGTAGTAGTTGAACTGTACCTTAGTGGTATCCTTGCCCAGCACCTCGATATCTATCTCATCCCAGGGATTGTTCTCGGACTCACCTGTGTAGGTGAAGAAGGAGGAAACAACGCCGGGATTCTTGATAGCCTGCATGGAAGTCTCGTAGTAACCGAAGCCGTAATGATCGGTTGTTCTGTACTCGCCTCCGGTGTAGTTGTACTTGCCGGAATAATCCTTGTCGATCTTCAGGGTGAGCATATTATTGCCGATTGTGGCATTATTCTTAACCCAGCCGCAGTCGAAGGGATTGCCGTTAGTCCATCCGTCGGAAGCGAAGAAGAGGGGAGTCTCGCCCTTGCGGAAGTCTGCAACAGCCGTAGCATTTGAATTCATGGGAGTGCCGTAGTCAGTGATGCCGTTATTGGAAGCAGGCTGCTGAGGGTTCTGCTGCTGTCCGCCGGGCTGCTCCCAGGGATTCTGCTGCTGTCCGCCCCAGGGATTCTGCTGCTGTCCACCCCAGGGATTTTGCTGCTGACCACCCTGCTGACCGCTCTTGGAGGAGGGATCAAATGTTACCCACTGGTAGTGAGCCTCGAGGGGAGTCCTGCCGTTGTAGTGCTCGAGCCATTCGTCAACCCCTGTGCCGGGCCATGTGTTCATCATGATACGGCCGGGAGTCTTCGGGATATTTGTGTTGGCTGTATAGGCCTCCTTGCCGTCAACATACCATGTGATATGATCGGGCTGCCAGTCAAAGCCGTATGTATGGTAGCCTTCGGAAGCGTCGAATCCGAGATTGTACATGAACTCGTGATTGCCCTGTCCGTTGGTGTAGTAGTTGAACTGTACCTTTGTGGTATCCTTGCCGAGTACCTCGATATCGATCTCGTCCCACGGATTGTCCTCGGACTCGCCTGTGTAGGTGAAGAAGGAGGAAATAACGCCGGGATTCTTTATAGCCTGCATTGAGGTCTCATAGTATCCGTAAGCGTAGTGGTCGCTTGTCCTGTACTCGCCGCCGGTGTAGTTATACTTTCCTGAGTAATCCTTGTCGATCTTCAGAGTGAGCATACCGTTGTTTACAGTAGCGTTGTTCTCTACCCATCCGCAGTCGAAGGGATTGCCGTTTGTCCATCCGTCGGAAGCGAAGAAGAGGGGAGTTGTACCCTTGCGGAAATCAGCTATTGTAGCAGCATTGGAGTTCATGGGAGTGCCGTAGTCCTTGATGCTGCCGTTCTGCTGGCCACCGGACTGCTCCCAGGGATTCTGCTGAGGAGGCTGAGTAGGTGCCTCGGTAGGAGCTACATAATGAGGCTGTGTGGGCTGCTGCTCCCAGGGGTTCTGCTGTCCGCCCCAGGGATTCTGCTGACCGCCCTGCTGGCCGTTCTTACCCTTTGAGTCAAATGTTACCCACTGGTAGTGAGCCTCGAGAGGCGTCCTGCCGTCGTAGTGGTTCAGCCAGTCATCAACGCCTGTACCGGGCCATGTGTTCATCATGATACGGCCGGGAGTCTTGGGGATGTTCGTATTGGCTGTATAGGCCTCCTTGCCGTCAACATACCATGTGATATGATCGGGCTGCCAGTCAAAGCCGTATGTATGGTAGCCTTCGGAAGCGTCGAATCCGAGATTATACATGAACTCGTGGTTGCCCTGTCCGTTGGTGTAGTAGTTGAACTGTACCTTTGTGGTATCCTTGCCGAGTACCTCGATATCGATCTCGTCCCACGGATTGTCCTCAGACTCGCCTGTGTAGGTGAAGAAGGAGGAAACAACGCCGGGATTCTTGATAGCCTGCATTGAGGTCTCATAGTATCCGTAAGCGTAGTGATCGCTGGTCCTGTACTCACCGCCGGTGTAGTTGTACTTACCTGAGTAATCCTTGTCGATCTTCAGAGTGAGCATACTGTTGCCGATAGTGGCGTTATTCTTTACCCAGCCGCAGTCGAAGGGATTGCCGTTTGTCCATCCGTCGGAAGCGAAGAAGAGGGGAGTCTCGCCCTTGCGGAAGTCTGCGACCATCGTAGCGTTTGAATTCATGGGAGTGCCGTAGTCCTTGATGCTGCCGTTCTGCTGTCCGTCGGGCTGATCCCAGGGATTCTGCTGAGGCGGCTGAGTGGGTGCCTCTGTTGCAGGCGGGATGTAGGGCGGCTGAGTAGGCTGCTGAACGCTTCCCTGTGAATAGGACTCAGGAAGGTTTGAGATAACGCCTGCATCATATTTCTGTATAGAGATCGCATCATAACCTGTGATGCCGCCGCCGTTCTCGAATACGTCAGCATTTCTTAATCCCTGCTCGCCGAGCGGATATTTGGATTGGTTAGCTACGTACTGGAGGATAGCAACTGAGTCGGCAACATTGACCTTAGTGTCAAGATTGGCATCGCCCCAGACAGTGCTCTCCCTGACAGGAGAGACTAAGCCTGAAGTACCGGCTGATACCGACGCTGCTGAAGCAGCGGGTGCACCGACTGAACCGAATGCAGTCATCAGTGACACAGCTGAAACAGCAGCTGTGATACGTCTGAAATTGTTTTTCATATAGATCGTCCCCTTTCGGCGGAATCGTATTACAGAGCGTATGGCCTTATCCTGCGCCATACGTGACCTTGTATACTCATTGTAGTTCATTTTTTGTTTAAAATCTACAAGCACAATGATAATATTATCATAATGATGACATACAAGAAAAGCCCCCTGACTTTCTGTCAGGGGGCTTGACCTTCGTTTTTTAGGCCATGGAGCTTATATCTCTTCTTATATTCTTTAGGGGTTACACCTATATATTTTTTAAAAACGGTGATAAAGTGGCTCTGTGAACTGAAACAGAAAAGGTTGCTGATCTCCAGGTCTGTGTATTCCGAGAACAGCAGCAGCTTGGCCGCTTCCTCTGCCTTTGCCTTGCTGATGTATGCGCTGAAGGGAATGCCTGTCTCAGCCTTGAATATACGTGAAAGATGCGCCGGACTGATCTGAAGGTAATCCGCAGCATCGTTGATCATTATCCGGCTGTGGAGATGATCACTGATATAGTCAAGAGCCTTGACGACCTGTTTGGAGTATATACCGCTGTTGAGCACACGGCGCATATTCCTTGTATAGCTCTCGATCATTTCGGTATGTACAGCGTGGACTTCTGCTTCGGTGCTGCACTTATCCGCCTTCATTATATATATATCGCTCAGATTGTAAGCGTCCTCCGGAGTCATGCCGCTGTTTACGCAGAAGCGGGCGATCAGCGCAGTCGAGATGACATAGTGATATTTCAGGTTCCTGAGGGGATCCTCACTGAGTATACCGTAGCCCTCACTGCACAGGGGGGTGGAGAAAACGCGGACAAGCTCGATGTTTCCTGAGCAGATGCTGTCATAGAATGCTATCTCCCTGTCGAAGGATGCGTGTTCAAAGTCCTCCTCGCGTTTTGAGAACAGATACTCCGCTATGTACTTTTCTGAATGGTCGTTCATTATCAGCCACCGGCTTTCATAACATTTATTATGCTTATTGTATCATTTGTTACTGAGAATGTCAAGAATTCTTTTAAATTTACTATTTTCAATGAAAGGCCTGTACTGAAATAATGATAGATATTTGACTATATGTACGTACCACTTTGGACATATAATATACAAATATGTCTGCTAATTGTAGCGCTTATGTTCAAAAGTTGCTGCATTTTAGTCATTTTTCTGCATTTTATGTACTGAATCTTTAAAATGTGGGTTGTATATGACGAACACATTTGTTAATATAAAGTTAACAGGAATTGGTTTTAAGAATATAGAAGGAGGAATTGTAATGACAAAGAAAAAAATATTGATTACTGCCTCGACTGCTCTGCTCGCTTGTTCGGCGATGGCCTTCGCCGTCCCGCAGACAGCCATGGCGGATAATCCTGCTATCCAGACCATCTATTCCACAGATCCGGCGCCTATGGTATACGGTGACACCGTCTATCTTTACACAGGACGTGATAAGGACGGCTCAACAAATTACTATATGCCCGACTGGCACTGCTTCTCTTCTCAGGATATGCAGAACTGGACAGACCATGGCACTATCCTCTCATGGGACAGCTTCACATGGGGCATGGAGGATTCAGCATGGGCTTCGCAGTGCATCGAGAGAAACGGCAAGTTCTATTACTATGTCACTCTGAACTGTAAAAACGGCGGAGGCCGCGGCATAGGCGTAGCAGTTGCCGATTCACCGACAGGCCCCTTCAAGGACGCCCTCGGCAAGCCTCTCTGCGGTCCTGACTGGGCTTACATCGATCCTACAGTATTCATCGATGACGACGGACAGGCGTGGCTGATGTTCGGAAACCCCACCTGCTACTACGTAAAGCTCAACGAGGATATGATCTCGCTTGACGGCAAGATCAATCATTTTGATATGAATAAGGATACCTTCGGACCGAGCAGCAAGGCATCATCCTACGGCGAAGGTCCATGGTTTTACAAGAGAAACGATCTCTACTACCTTGTATTTGCAGCATTCTACGGAAATGACGGCGGCGAGAGCATTGGCTACTCCACAGCACCATCGCCCACAGGTCCGTGGAAATACGGCGGACAGGTCATGAAGACACATAACTGCTTCACCAACCACCCCGGCGTTATAGATTTCAAGGGCAAGTCCTATCTGTTCTATCACGATGCGAGCCTTCCCGGAGGCGGCAGCTTCACAAGAAGCGTCTGCATCGATGAGTTCCAGTACGGAGCAGACGGTTCGATCCCCACAATATCACCCACAAAAACCGGCCCCGCTCAGGTACAGCCCTTCAATCCCTTCCGCAAGGTCGAGGCAGAGACTATGTGCTGGAGCTCCGGTGTAAAGACCGAGAAATGCAGCGAGGGCGGACTCAATCTCAGCATGATAGAGAACGGCGACTACGTCAAGATAAAGGGCGTTGATTTCGGCTCAGGCGCAAACAAGTTCACAGCAAGCGTAGCATCTGCCGAGAACGGCGGTATGATCGAGCTCCATACACAGGGACCGAGCGGCCCGATAGTCGGCACCTGCCGTGTATCCGGCACAGGCGGATGGCAGAACTGGGAAGAGGTCTCAGGTGATGTGAATGTCAGCGGTACTGAGGATCTCTATATCGTATTCAAGGGTGACAGCGGCTATCTTCTGAACGTTGACTGGTGGAAGTTCTCCGGTGACGGCGCAGCAGAGATCGGCAGCGGCAGCGAGACAACACCCACACAGGCTCCTACAACACCTACTCCTACAAGCGCACCTGTTGAGGGCGAGATATTCCACCACTCATTCGAAAGCGGAACAAACGGCTGGACCAACAGATTCGGCGCAGAGGTAGCTTCAGGCTCAGGCGCTTCATTCAAGGGTTCTAAGGCTCTTTCCGTAACTGACAGAACAGATGCCTATACAGGCGCTGCTTATGAGCTCGGCTCTCAGTTCAAGGCAGGTCAGGAATACAGCTTCAGCGCAAACGTGATGTATCCGACAGGCGCTGATACAGTCAAGTTCCATTTCACTCTCTCCTATGAGGGCTCAGACGGTGAGACATATTACGAGAAGATAGCTTCCGGCGAGCTTCAGAAGGGTAAATGGGCACAGCTTGCAAACACGAATTTCAAGCTCCCCGCAGGCGCTTCAAATATGCAGATCTACGTTGAGACTGATAAGGGCACCTGTGACTTCTATGTCGATGAAGTCGTTGCCGCATCAGCAGGAACGGTCATCGAGGGCGCTCCGAAGGCACTCCATTTCGGCCCCGGTGATGTAAACTGCGACGGTTCTATCGACGCATTTGACGTTGTATTCGCACGTCAGGGCATGATAAAGGGCTTCTCAAATGCTAACTTCGAGAAGGGCGCAGATGCCGACAGAAGCACCAAGGTGGAGATTAACGATATCGTGCTCATTCAGGAGTACGTACTCGGCAAGATCAAAGAGTTCCCGGACAATGCTCCCGAGCCTCCCAAGTCTGAATTCAACTATAACGCAAACCTCCAGTACTATGAGGACGGCGATTATCTGAAACCGGCAGCACAGCAGGGTAAGATAATCAAGGAGAACTACTCCGGCATCAACGGCAACAAGTCCATGAACGTATATCTCCCTTACGGCTATGACGAGAGCAAGAAGTACAATATCTTCTATCTCATGCACGGCGGCAGCGAGAATGAGAATACCATATTCTCCAATGATGTCAAGATGAATATCATACTGGACAATATGATCATGAACGGCGATCTTGAACCCATGATCGTTGTAACTCCCACATTCAACGGCTGTCCTGACGGTGCCGGAGATGTATGGAACGAGATGCGTCAGACGATCATACCGTATATCGAGAAGAAGTATTCAACATACGCAGAGGGCGATGTATCCATCGATAACCTCAAGGCAACAAGATATCACCGTGCATACGGCGGATTCTCTATGGGCGGCGGTTCCACATGGAATATGCTCATCAACAACCTTGATATCTGTGCATACTATATGCCTCTGTCCGGTCACTGCTGGGGCGGCTTATCCGCTATCCAGAGCGCGATAGACAAGTCCGGATTCAGCCCGAGAGAATACTTCATCCTTGCCGCAACGGGTGACGAGGATATTGCATACAACAATATGCTCGGCCTTATCAATCCCATGAAGGAGGATACAAAGCACTTTACCTACACATCCGACTTCTCACAGGGCAACTTCTACTTCCTTGTTGCACGCTCTGAGGGCAACAACAAGAAGACACACTGGTGGGGCTTTGTAAGGTGGTACATCATGGACGCACTTCCTTACTTCTTCCACGAAGGTCAGTAATACACATCTCCAATACTATACAGAAAAGCACTTCCGGTCTTCCGGAAGTGCTTTTTCTGTGATCGTGTCAGATATTGGACTTCTTGAATATTCCGAAGCCGCCGAGGACAGCGAAAACATAACCCTCAACAAGTCTGAAATAGAATGCTCCGCCAAGACCGAGAGCCTTTTTTACTCTGCCGAAATTGAAGAAAAAGTTGCTGAATGTTCCCTCAGTAAAGCCGAATTCATCGCGGAACTGCTGATCCACCGAGGCCTCTATCTGCTCCGGAGTCTTTTCGGTCAGGTCAGAAAAGGCGTTCCCGGTCGAGATAAGGGCTTTTCGGAATTGTCCGAAGGCATCGTTGAGCACCCAGCAGAAAACTATCCTCTGAGCTAAATATACGGCTAAAAGACAGACGATCAGGCATACTATGACACAGTATTTTTCGTCCAGTACCCCGTCTTTTGTCATGAATATGTACCCCCACACAGCACCTCCTGCAAGGAGCGCTCCGCATATAGCAGTTAAAATGCCCAGCCTTCCGATAAGTATCCACAGCGCGAATCCCGGCAGGCAGCCGACTACGGCTCCGAGGATACCCTTCAGCAGCCATGTGAACTGCGATTCATCTGCCGGCAGGCCTGTCATGCTGAGACTTGAGCTGTCATACACAGGGGCTGATGTTCCGGGGTAGCGGGGCGGCTCTTCAAAGCCTGCAAAGGGCTCATCAAGAGCTCTCTTTTTCGCTTCGATGTCTGTGATTCCGTTCTGGTTTTCATTCATGTAGTCATTCATAGTGATCCTCCTTCATATCCTTATATCACGATAGCGAACTAACATGATAATTATAACACACATCTGAAAAAATTTCAACTATAATTTGACATTAATTAAGTTTTATGATAGAATTATGTTATAAACTCAGATCAGGGGACACAGAAATGCTATGGAATATCAAAAACGGATCAGTTAAAACAGGGGATCAGATAATGTATTATACAGTTTTCGGCTCAGGGAGTAAAACTCTTGTTATGATACCGGGGCTGTCAGACGGCCTTACCACTGTCAAAGGAAAGGCTCTGCTTCTTATAAAACCATATCTGAAATATCTCAGGGATTACACAGTGTACTTTTTCAGCCGGAAGTCTCCTCTCCCCGAAGGCACCACTATCCGTCAGATGGCGGAAGATCAGGCAGAAGCAATGCGTCAGCTCGGGATTCATAAGGCCTGTGTCACAGGAGTATCGCAGGGAGGCATGATATCGCAGTATCTTGCAGCAGATCATCCCGGGCTCGTAGAAAAGCTCGCCCTTGTGGTGACTGCCCCATGTCTGAATGACACGATACGCAGTAATATAGAGCTGTGGATGTCATATGCAAAGAACGGCGACCATGCTTCACTTATGAAGGATACGGCAGAAAAAAGCTATTCCGATGCTTATCTCAGGGAATACAGGCTGATGCTCCCGCTTCTCGGCCTTACCGGCAAACCGAAGAGCTACAGCCGGTTCAACGTGAACAGTGAAGCTATACTGGGTTTTGATGCAAGAGAAGCCGATTCTGGTATCAGCTGTCCCACGATCATCATATCAGGCGATTCTGACAAGACCGTAGGCTCTGATGCCGCCGGAGAGCTCCATTCGCTCATAAAGGGCAGCGAATTGTACATATATAAAGGTCTCGGCCATGCCCTTTATGAGGAAGCAACCGACTTCTACGAGCGCCTGTTTACATTCTTCAATAAGTGATATCAGGAAGGAGAAAAATAATGAATATCAGAGATAAAAGGATAGACGGAGGAAAGGCCTTTGACTGGGGACGCACCTCTGCTGACTACGCAAGATTCCGTGATATCTATCCGCCGGAGTTCTACGAAAAGATCACGGGCAGAGGGCTCTGCCTGAGAGGACAGAAGGTGCTTGACCTTGCAACAGGTACAGGAGTTCTGCCGAGGAATCTTTACAGCCTTGGTGCTGACTGGACAGGTATAGATATTGCCGAAAACCAGATCATGGCAGCAAAGGAGCTTTCGGAAGGTATGGATATAGCATTCCTGACTTCTGCCGCTGAGGATCTCGACCTGCCTGACAAGTCCTTCGACGTCGTTACAGCCTGCCAGTGTTACTGGTATTTCAACTACGAAACTCTCCTGCCCAAGGTAGCAGGTCTCCTTAAAGACGGCGGACGTTTCGTCCTGCTCTGCATGAACTGGCTTCCCTTTGAGGACAAGGTCGCTGGTGCGAGCGAAGAGCTTGTGCTGAAATACAATCCCGGCTGGACAGGCGGAGGCGAAACAAGGCATCCCATAGCCATACCGGAGGCAGCAGCGGAGTATTTCGACCTTACAGACAGCGAGGTATTCGATCTTCATGTTCCCTTTACCCGTGCCACATGGAACGGAAGAATGAAGGCCTGCCGCGGCATAGGCGCTTCTCTGCTGCCGGAGCAGATAGCAGCATGGGAGAAGGAGCACACGGAGCTTCTTTGCATGATAGCACCGGAGGAGTTTACAGTTCTTCACTACGGAGCGATAGCCGTTCTGACAAAGAAATAAAGATAAAAGGCTGCATCATCATGCAGCCTTTAATATTCAGAATATCATGTTTATACCCAGCATCACAGCGAGCATGGAAAAGCCTGTCACCGAAAAATACTTCATGTATCTCATGGGCTGAGCCCCGTCAGATTTTCTGTATATCTGGAAGGATATGAGACTTGCGAGGGAAGCGATGATAGTTCCGAGTCCTCCGATATCCACGCCGAGCAGCAGTTCTCTGCCATTGTCGGTGAAGCCGGAAAGCATGACGGCTGCCGGAACGTTGCTGATAAGCTGTGAGAGGAGAGCGGAAACGATAAGTTCCTTGCCCGAGAGGACAGAGGAGAACATATCTCTCACCGGCTCGATACGTGCGATATTTCCGACAAATACAAAGAAGCAAACGAAGGTCGCAAGCAGCGCATAATCGACTTTCCCGAGGAGCTTCCAGTCGATGCAGACAACGATAACAACGGCGGCGGCAAGGCATACCCAGTCAGGAACGAGCCTGAGCACAGAAAGCAGACATATTACGAAAAGGACTGAAAAAGCGGCAGCGGGTATCTTCCTTATCTGATGTACCTCCTGCCTGTGATTTTCAAGGGGAGTATCAGGAAGCAGCCGGGTGAGAGCCAGTATCATGGCCATGCTCAGCAGACCTGTCGGCAGCATCGTGGCTATGAACTCACCGGGTGTCATGCGGAAAGCAGTATATAGATATATGTTCTGCGGATTCCCTATGGGAGTGAGCATACTTCCCATGTTGGCTGCGGCAGTCTCAAGAACGACAGTCACTATCCTGCTCTTCTCGTCCTTTATCCCCGTATAGATAAGTATGGTCAGCGGTACGAAGGTCAGGAGCGCAACGTCATTCGTAACGAGCATGGAAGATATCCAGCAGAGAATGACGAACACAACGCCCAGCCTTCTCAGAGTACCGGCCTTTCTGAGCATCAGAGCAGTGACGCGCTCAAATATACCTGCGCTTCTGAAGCCTGCCACAGCAGCCATAAGCGCGAACAGCTGAATAAGTACAGTTCTGTTGATGTAATCGAAATATCCTTTGTCCGGCGGAACGGGTATCATGGAAAGCAAGGCTGCGATAAATGAAATGACGAGCACAGGCTGTGATCTGAAAAACTTCTTCATATTATCCTCCTTCTTATAACTCAAACATATCAATTATATCACAGCATCTGCGAAAATGCAAATGGTTTTTTCTTCAAGGATGAAGGAGCACTCTTAGTGATTATAAACAAATGCAGATGCTGTAAAATGTATAAATCATCGAATTTGGATTCAAAGGCTTTATGAATCCGGCAGAAAGTGGTATAATTAAAATAACTATTTCGGAATGTGAGGTTTTTTTATGGAAATCAAGAACATTGCTGTAGTTGTTTCAGGACTTGACGAAGAATACCAGTACAATATCATCAAAGGCATAAATCAGTTTGCAAAGGAGAACAATATCAACGTCTCCTATTTTGCTGCTTTCGGAGGAGTCGTGGACAGCAGAAGGTTCGACCTCGGCGAATACAGTATCTACAACCTTACAAATTTCTCGGCTTTTGACGGAGCGATCCTGATGGCTAACACCTTCAGTGATGCAGAAATAAGAGGACATATCGTCGAAAGAGTACGTGAATCAGGTATACCTGTGGTAGTATTTGAATGTGACGAATACCCTGATTTTTACGAGATATGTATCGATAACTATACTGTGATGAAGGAGCTTGTTGAGCACGTTATCAGACATCATTCAGCAAAGGTGATAAACTATATCTCCGGACCTCTTGCCAATCCCGAGGCAAAGCAGCGCTACGATGCCTTCCGTGCCGCCATGGAGGAAAACGGCCTTGAGATCGACGAGGACCGCATCTTCCACGGATTTTTCCGCAGCTACGACGGAAAGCTGGCCATAGAAAAATTCATGGAGTCCGGCATGGAGCTGCCGGATGCCTTTATCTGTGCCAATGACAGCATGGCTCTCACTGCACTCTCAGCTCTTGAGAAATACGGCTATACAGTGCCGGATGACGTCATAGTTACCGGCTTTGACAATATATTCAGCGCCCGGAATTCATGCCCAGCACTGACGACAGTCACCCGTCCTCTCTACAATGCCGGCTATACCTCCTGCCAGATCCTCTATAATGTGCTTTGCGGCAAGGAGCAGCCGAGAGTCACAAGGCTCGAGGCCTCAGTGGTGCTGTCAGAGAGCTGCGGATGCAGCGCGGTTACAACCGATGACCTTAAAGAATACCGAAAGCGCACCTACCGCCATATCGAGGAAACCAACTCCAACATCAATCTGCTCAACCGACTCACTGCCGGACTCTCCGACACCAAGACCTCTGAAGAGACCTTCGATGTTATCGAGAGCATAGTCCGTGAACTGGACTGCGACAAATTCTGCCTCTGCCTGACATCCGACTGGCAGGACAACAGCGACAATGACAAGACTGTCTCAATAGATATTGACTATTCCGAGTTTATGACAGCTCCGCTCATATGGGACAAGGGTGAGCGAAGGAGCCTTGACTACTTCCCCAGCAGCCAGATGTTCCCGGAGAAACTGGAATCCGGCGGAAATATCAGCTACTTCCTCCCGCTGCATTTCGGCGAGAGATGCCTCGGATACTATATCATATCCAACGTCGAGTACATGATATACAGCCTTCTTTGCTACACTCTGACCATGAACATAAGTAATTCCATTGAGAATATAAGAAAGCTCTATCACCTCAACAAGGCTATGGACGAGCTGAACCGTCTTTACGTCATCGATCCGCTCTGCAATATCTACAACCGCAACGGCTTCATCAATACAGCCGATGATATGTTCCGCAGATGTGTAGCCGAGCACAGGAGAGTAATGCTCAGCTTCATAGACATGGACGGACTGAAATTCATCAACGACAACTACGGCCACAATGAGGGTGATTTCGCGATACAGCGCCTTGCAAAGATAATACAGGGCTGCTGCGGCAGGAACAGTATCTGCGCCCGTTTCGGCGGCGACGAGTTTATCATCCTGAGCGTCAACGTAAAGCGTGACGATGACGCCAACCTTGCAAGACGTTTCAACGAGGATCTGGAGAACATGAACCGGATAATCAACAAGCCCTACAAGCTCTCTGCAAGTCTGGGAAGCGTCATAGAGAACCTGAAGGAAGGCGACACGCTTTACAGTCTCATAAAGGAAGCTGACAACAGGATGTACGAGATCAAGCGACAGAAGAAAAAGGACCGCAGATCCGAAAAGGTATGATACTGTTATAACAGGATATACACCTGACATTGTCGGGTGCTGCACAAAAAAACAAGCCGGTATCCGAGAGGATACCGGCATTTTCGTTTATGCTCAGAGGCTTGAATGGAAGGTTCTTGAGATGATGTCGTCCTGCTGCTCCTTGGTGAGCTTTACAAAGTTCACAGCATATCCGGAAACTCTTACAGTGAGCTGAGGATATTTCTCAGGGTGAGCCTGAGCATCGAGCAGAGTATCTCTTGTGAAAACGTTTACATTGAGGTGGTGACCGCCCTTTTCAACATAGCCGTCAATAAGGTCGATAAGGTTATCTATCTGCTTGTCATTTGCCATAGTGATACCTCCTTATGGTCATTTCAGTCTTCATCAGGATCTATGCCTGATTCTGTGGGCTGACAGCAGGCGTTCTGTCCGACGGAGCAGTCTGTGCTCTTCACGGTCTGAACAGTGAGCTCCTGACTGTCGGGGGAGGCAGCCACATTTACATGACCGCTTCCGTGTGCCATCAGCTGATCGATGAGTGCTACAAGGTCTTCTGCTGTCTTTGCAGCTGACGGTGTGATTATATCTGACATATCAGTCCTCCGTTGCGAGTGAATCGAGATCTATGTCTCCCATGAATACCTGCATATCCTTTCCGAGAGCATCCGGGATAACAGAGAAGGTATTGGATATGCCGTCCTGTGCGTGACGGAAGGGGAGCTTTGATACTGATGAGAGTGAAGCTACAGCGCCGTGAGTATCCCTGCCGTGCATCGGGTTAGCGCCCGGTGCGAGGGGTACGCCCATTTTGCGGCCGTCGGGGGTATTTCCGGTCTTCTTGCCGTAGACAACGTTTGATGTGATGGTGAGTATGGACATTGTAGGAACACCGTCACGATAGGTATGATGCTTGCGTATCATATCCATGAAGGTGCGGACAACTGTTACAGCTATCTGATCTACTCGATCGTCGTTGTTGCCGTACTTCGGGAAATCGCCCTCTATCTCGTAATCAACGACTATGCCGTTTTCGTCACGTATGGGCTTTACCTTCGCGTACTTTATAGCTGAGAGCGAATCTGCAACGACTGAAAGTCCTGCGATACCGGTAGCGAAATAGCGCTTTACGTCTCTGTCGTGAAGAGCCATCTGTATCTTTTCGTAGTTGTACTTGTCATGCATATAGTGGATGACATTGAGGGTATTCACATAGAGACCAGCAAGCCATTCCATCATGGCCTCATACTTCTCCCATACATCATCGAAGTCGAGAACATCGCCCTCTACCGGCCTGTACTTCGGGCCGACCTGTACCTTCAGACGCTCGTCAACTCCGCCGTTGATAGCGTAGAGCAGGCACTTTGCAAGGTTTGCTCTTGCTCCGAAGAACTGCATCTCCTTGCCGACGCGCATTGAGGATACACAGCAGGCGATAGCATAGTCGTCACCGTGAACGACACGCATCATATCGTCATTCTCGTACTGTATTGATGAAGTCCGGATAGATATTTTAGCACAGTACTCCTTGAACTTCCTCGGCAGCTTCTGAGACCAGAGCACAGTCATGTTAGGCTCGGGTGCAGTACCGAGATTTTCAAGGGTATGCAGATAGCGGAAGCTGTTCTTTGTTACCATGTGGTGACCGTCAACATCAACGCCGCCTATGGATTCAGTGATCCATGTGGGATCACCGGAGAATAGCGCATTGTACTCCGGAGTACGTGCGAATCTTACGATACGCAGCTTCATGATGAAGTGGTCGATGAGCTCCTGAGCCTGCTTCTCAGTGATGAGGCCTCTGTCAAGGTCACGCTGGATGTAGATGTCAAGGAAGGTGGAGGTGCGTCCGAGGGACATAGCAGCGCCGTTCTGTTCCTTGACAGCTGCAAGGTAGCCGAAGTAGAGCCACTGTACAGCCTCCTTGGCTGTGGCGGCAGGCTTGGAGATATCGAAGCCGTAGATATTGCCCAGCTCCTTGAGCTCTTCAAGAGCACGTACCTGCTCTGCAAGCTCCTCACGGAGACGGATGTTCTTTGAGGTCATCCGTACGAGAGATGTATCTATCTGATGCTTCTTGTCAGCAATGAGGATATCAACGCCGTAGAGTGCGACACGTCTGTAATCGCCGATTATCCTTCCTCTGCCGTAGGCATCGGGGAGACCGGTGATGATAGCCGACTTTCTGGCCATCCTCATTTCGGGTGTATATGCGTCAAAGACGCCCTGATTGTGAGTTTTTCTGTACTTGGTGAAGATCTTTACGATCTCCGGATCAACAGTGTACCCGTTCGTCTCACAGGCATTCACAGCCATGCGTATACCGCCGAAGGGCTGGAGAGAACGCTTGAATGGCTTGTCTGTCTGAAGACCGACGATCTGTTCGAGATCCTTGTTGAGATATCCGGCCGGATGCGAGGTGATAGTGGAAACAACGCTTGTATCCATGTCCAGCACTCCGCCGGCCTCACGCTCCTGCCTTGAAAGATCCATAATCTGATCCCACAGCTTGATCGTGGCATCAGTAGGACCTTCGAGGAAGCTCTCGTCGCCGTCGTAGGGTGTGTAGTTCTTCTTGATGAAATCACGGACGTTGACTGATGTATTGCACCAGCGCCCTTCATTGAAGCCTTCCCATTCCTTCGGGAACTCACTTATGTAATGCAGCATATTTCAGGACTCCTTTGGATTCATTTTAACTGTCCGCGTAACTGTCACTGACCATGACATCCGCTTTCAGTTTAATTCTAACACATTGACGAATAATTGTCAATCTTAAAACAAGAGTTTAGCCAGAGCAAACTACGGAATATTCTGTTAACATCAGGTTTCTTTTAACAAAGCATATATGTGGTGCAGTACAAAGTAAGTTATTATGGCGTTTTCTTCTTCTTTGCCTTAGGCACAGGCAGCTCCTCATACATCGCATCAAGGAGCTCGGCAAGAAACTGCCTGTTTTCGATATCACTGACGAGAAGCATTTCCTTTGCGCCTTCATAGGGCACTTCATGCTCTGCCTCAGACATCAAGGCTTCGGAGGACGGCGTTATCTTGACAAGGAACCTGTCATCATAGACTCCGCCTATGATCTTACCTTTATAATATAATGTATTCTCCCATCATGGCTCTGCAGCTTAAATCACTGAGCCCGGAGAGCTGTTCAAGCACGAAGTCGAGATATTCCTTCTTTGAAGCCATGATACACCTCCGTCAGTATTATCCTTAATTTCATTATATATCCTGCTATAGGTTTTGTCAATAAAAAACACAGCATTTCTGTACCTTGTCAGAAATGCTGTGCTGAGATATCTTCAATTATGATGCTTTGTTACTTTTTTCTGCTCCTGGCATTCTTCGGAGAAGGCTTTTTAGCGGGCTCCTTCTTTGCCCTGGCAGGTGCTTTTACAGGCTTTTCCTTTTTGGCCTTTTCTTTCTTTGCGGGAGGTTTTTCCTCCGTCTCTATGCCGAGTGACTTTTCCTTGGCTTCGAGCGTATCAAAGCTGAGCTTGTAGATAGTAGCGGCAAGAGGTACACCGAGCAGCATACCGATGATACCGTAAAGGCCTCCGCCCACGGTAACGGCAGCCAGTACCCATATACCCGGCAGGCCGACAGATTCACCGACTACCTTGGGGTAGATGATATTGCCCTCGAGCTGCTGGAGTATAACAAGGAATATGATGAAGATAAGCGCCTGCATGGGATTCTCGGTGGCGATGATGAAAGCACTGACGCCTGCGCCAATGAACGCACCTACTATAGGGATAAGAGCAGTAACTCCGACGAGTACGCCGCTCATTCCGGCGTATGGCAGCTTCATTATTGACATACCGATGAAGCAGAGGGAACCGAGTATTATAGCCTCCACGAACTGTCCGATGAAGAAGCTCTGGAAGGTATCATGAGCAGTCGCAAAGAAGCGGCGCAGTCTTTTGTTTGTCTTTTCGCTTGCGTATGCTGTGAGGACTCTCTTGGTATCTGTAAGGAGCTTATCCTTGCGGAGCAGAATGTAGATAGAGAATATAACAGCAACGACAAAGGTCGTTATGCCTCCGGTAACAGAGCTGATGATGTCGACTGAGGATTTGATGATACCGAGTGCACCGGTCTTGAGAACGGAGACTGCCTTATTTATAATAGACTCCCAGTTGAAGCTCTTTACGTCGAACTGTTCGATAAGGTTCTCGGCCTCTTCCTGTATATCGGGATATTCCTGCAATTTCAGCAGTATGTAGTCGCTTGCCTTGTTGAACAGGGGCGGCACCTTGGAAGTAATGAGGGCGATAGCGGCGATTATCTCCGGTATAACGATCTTCAGCACCATGAAGATGATAGCCAGTACCACGATGAACGAAAACAGCAGACATACAGGCCTTCGTATGAATGATATGAAGCCTTCCTTTGTCCGTGGGAAGAAATGACGTTCAAACCATGAGAGCACGATGTTGAATACGTAGGCTATGGCGCCGCCGAGAAACAGCGGATAGAGTGCTCCGAGACATACGCCGATGATATTTCCGAACAATTCAAAGTGCATTACGATGAAGCAGACTAAAACTGCAAGCATCGATATGAATATATAACGGTTGATCTCCTTTTTATCCATATACAAACTCCCTTATATCATAGATAGCTAAATTCAGTATAACTGATAATTGTGATAGTATGGAGAAATAAGTATTAACAAATTGTTAACAAGAGCCTGCATAAGTCCTATATATTATATATAGTATAAGCGGGCCGGGGAGTGTGTCTTTTTCTTGACCTGAGTGCACTGTCATGGTATAATACTATTATATATAAAGGAGGGCGGACATGGGTAAGGATCTGACACCGGAAGTTCACAGACTCGGAAAAGCAGTCGTAGACAGCAGCTTCCATACACAGAGCGCCGACGAGGCGTTTTTCAGGTATTTCGGAAACGATGTCATATATTCCATAAGGCGTACTATTGACGATAATGACTTTGAGCGAATAAGCGAAGCTCTTTCGGCCGCTGCTCCCGGAGAGGTGCGACAGGCAGTCATACGCATGAAGGGCGTGTCCGGGGAGCTCAGATGGGTTCTTGCGGCCGTAAGCATGGCAGGCAAAAGCGGTGAAGAGCAGCTTTACAGCCTGACCTTCAGTGATATCCTCTCTCTTGAGGATATAGCCGCATCCAGCGAAAAGAAGCTCTCGGACAGGCAGTACATCCTCGGCCTGATGAATGACCTTGCCTTTGAATACAGCTTTGAGACAAAGCGCATCAGGATATTCATGTTCGACAGCTGCCGTGAAGTAGTCCTTATCGACGAGCTGCTCGATGAATGGCAGGATAAGTGCATTTCCTCGGGCTACGTCACCTCCCGCTATGCCGATACATTCGGACGTCTCTGCAGCGATATCCGTAAGGGCACATACAGGTTCGACCATGAGTTTGAGACCTCGCTGCTTACCTTCGGCAAAACGAGAGAGCAGTGCCTCTTCCGCGGGCTTACACGGTATTTCAGCCCTACTGACAGAAAGGTAGTCGGGGCAGTATCTGTTGTCAACTCCCGTCACCGCTCAAAGGACGTGAATCTTGCCCTCGAAGCTAATAAGGATTCCATATCCGGCCTTCTGAATAAAAATGCAGTAACAGCCATAGCCAAAGAGATACTTGCCGACAAACCGTCATATAACGTCAATCTGGTGATACTTGACATAGATAATTTTACAGAGATAAACAGCAGCTACGGACATCTCTTCGGCGACGAGGTGCTCTTCACCATAGCCTCGGTAGTAAAGACTGAGATAGGGGACAGGGGCTTTGCCGGCAGGATTAGCGGCGGCGGATTCCTTGTAGTGATTGAGGGTACGAAGGACGAGACCGAGCTTCGTGCAGCGCTCAGAGCCATACGCACAAACACTGAGGCAGCCTTTGCCGGAAGATTCGAGAACTTCACCCTGACCTGCTCAATGGGAGTATCCACCTATCCCAAAGACAGCTCCGAATATGACGAGCTTTTCATGCAGGCGGACAAGGCGCTGTATATTGCACAGCAGAAAGGCCGGAACAGGTATGTCATATATGACATTGAAAAGCACGGTCCGGTAGAGAAAGACATCGAGAACAGGATAGCATTCCTGAGCAGCAAGAAAGACACTACTGAGAAGCTTGCATTCACCTCAGACCTTGTGGAGACAATAATCATGGGAAAGGTCCCTGATATCTCCGTACTGCTTGAGCAGATACGCTGTCAGTTCGGTATAGACGATATATGCGTGTTTGCAGGGAATGACATGAATCTGATATTGAGCTGCGGCAACGCGATGTCGAGAAATGCCGCCTATTTCCTTGAAAACTCCTATAGCGAGAGATTTTCCGGCGACGGCATATTTGTGATAGATAACGTTAACGAGCTTGAAGGCAGGGATGATGCAGCATTTTCCCAGCTATCCTCTGAAAATATCGGCGGAGCGGTCCAGTATATCGTTTCCGAGGAGGGGATCATCCGGGGAATGATATCATTCTGCTATATCGGAAGATTCAAGAAATGGGCGGTATCGGACATAAACTACCTTGCGATAATGGGAAGGACTATCGCTTCCATACTCCGGAAGCAGTCCTTCATCTGACGTATCCGCCGGGTGTTTCTGACAGCGCATCATAGTCGCAAAATGCACAAAAAACAGGCGTTCTACACAGCATTTTGACTTTATCCAAAATGACGAATAAAATATTGCGTTCAGAGAGAGACATAATACAAATGGTTACAGTATGAATACAAGTGTTGCACTTTTTACAAATACATCTTGTAATAGAAATTTACGGTACATAGGCAAATGAGACGAAGGCGAAATTTATACTGAACGTATTTACGTTATCGGTGAAATCAATTATACGCTTTGTAAAGTAACAATAACGTAGGTTTTGTAACCTTTGTGTAACTATTACTTGTAATTCAATTTGAAATGTTCATATTTCGTAATGTTTGTGTTCATATTTTGGCCATATAATATGTGGCATTTTCACCATAAGGCTCTTTTTTCGACTGCGTTTTTTGGTTCAAAAATGGAATCGTACTGAAAAATATTGCTATTTTCAGGCAAATGTGGTATGATACATAATGTCCTGTGAGGGACAGATATTACGAACGCTTTTCGAGGAAAGGATTGAGTTGATGAGAAAAGCTAAGTCTGCAGCGATCGCTATCGGTAGTGCTGCTGCTATTCTGGCTGGAGGAGTATTTGTTACATACAGTTCTTCACCCGTCGTTGGCAAGGCAGGACCGAGAGAGAGCATTGAAGTATACGATGTCAAAGACAACGTATCTGCAAAAATTGCTGCATTAACTTCTATCAGAAGCACTGCAACCACTACCGGCGAAGCAAACACGATCGTACGCAAGGCGGCCACTGTAAACGAGTCACCCGCAGAATTTGAGAATTATGGCATTGCTGCTACTGCTGCAGCAACCGAGGCTGCCACCGAATGCGCAGAGACCACTGAGGCTGAAACAGCCCCCAATACTGAAGCAGCTACAGAGGAGCTCACAGATGCTCCCACTGAGGCTGTAACACAGGAGCTCACCGATGCTCCTACAGCTGCTCCTGTACCCGCCACCGAGGCACCTGCTACAGAAGCAGAGACCGCAGCACCTGCTGCACCCGCTGAGCCCGTTCCTCAGACAGAGGCTCCTGCTGAGCCTGTACCTGAGGTAACTGAGGTCATCACCGAGAACTTCAGTGAGCCCGTTTATGAGGAGATCTCCTCTGAGCCCGCTGCTGAAGCAGTTACAGAGGTTTATGTAGAGCCTGCTGTTAATACAGGCCTGTCGGATTCCGACTACATAATGCTGTGTAACGCAGTCGCACATGAAGCGGGTTGCGACTGGATCAGTACATACGATAAGGCTAAGGTCGTAGAGGTCATCATGAACCGTGTCTACAGCCCGCTCTACCCCGATTCGATATTCGGAGTTCTTACACAGCCTTACCAGTTCACTGGTTCGTCTTCGTATGTATATCTCGGTACATACTCCTGCTATGTAAGCCAGAGCGTTAAGGATGCCGTTGATCTCTATTTCAGCGATCCTGCATCTTTCAGCCACGGCTACTACAGCTTCTGGGGCGACGGTTCCCAGAACCATTTCTCATAATGCTAACGAAAAAGACTGATCTCTGCCGGGGATCGGTCTTTTTTGTATATATAACAAATATAACGGTTTTTATTGACACTATTGATGTAAAGTGATATAATTATTATAGAAAACAACAGAGGTGAATCATCACGGATAATGTCAGAAAGGCGACATCTGCCGATGCCTCACGTATCGCCGAGATGATCGTAACGAACTACAGGATAAATTTCTACCCTTTTTTCCGGAACGATGAGTTTTATTTCGGAGAGCTCAACGTCCTTGATACAGCAAAGGACTACGGTGAAGGCACTCCAGGACTCGCAGCTACCTGCGTTTATGACGACGGTGTGGTAAAGGGTATGATCAGAACAGACGGAGACGAGATAGTGAAGCTGTATGTCGAGCCGCAGTTCCAGAACTCCGGTGTAGGCGCAGCCCTTCTCGGCTATGCAGTAAAGGAGCTTGGCTGTACATGGCTCTGGGCGCTTGAATACAATACCAGAGGGATATCCTTTTACCGCAGCCATGGTTTTGAGCTTACCGGTGAAAAGATGACCGAGGATGAATGGGTGCCCCTTGTCAGGCTGTCGCTTGATGCCTATAAATAACGATCGAAAGGTGTGAATGCCATGCCGCCCGGAGGAAGATTCGGACCCGGCTTTCTCTCAGAGGAAGAAAAACAGAACAAACCAAAGGTGACAAAAGAACTTATCCGGAGAATATTTTCGTATCTCAGACCGTACTGGAAGCAGATGCTTCTTGTACTCACGGCCATACTCTGTTCAGCTGTACTGACGCTTCTGCCGTCGGTGCTGACCGGTAAGATAATCGACGAGGGACTCATAGCCCGCAGCATGAATGCCCTTGTGAAATACATAATCCTTTCGTTTGTCGTAACGCTGGGTGCGAACCTTATAGGCATACTGGAAAGTTATATGAATACATGGATAGCTCAGCACATAACCTATGATATGCGCAATTCCATGTTCCGCCACCTCCAGAAAATGCCGCAGAAGTTCTTCACCTCCAACAATCAGGGCGATATCATCACCCGCATGACAAGCGATATATCAGGAGTGCAGCAGATAATCACCAGCACTCTGACGAGCATCATCTCCAATTCCGTTACCCTTGTGGTAGCCCTGATAATGATGTTCCGCCAGAACTGGATACTGGCACTGATAGGCGTCATTATCGTACCGCTCTTTGCCATACCCACGCGCAGCGCCGGAAAGAACCGCTGGCTGATAACCAAGGATTCGCAGGAGTGCAGCGACGAGATAAACGGGATCCTCAACGAGACCTTGTCCGTCAGCGGGCAGCTCCTTGTCAAGCTCTTCGGCAAGGAGGACGCTGAGTTCGCCCGTTATGAGAAGGTCAACAAGAGAATGATCGACCTCAATATCAAGGAGAGCATGGCAGGCCGCTGGTTCCGCATGGCGCTCAGCACCTTCACCAACATCGGCCCTATGCTCATCTACCTTGTGGGCGGCATCATAATGATGAAGTACGATGATACACTTACAGTCGGCGAGATCACCGTCCTCGTTGCACTTCTCGGCAGGATGTACGGACCTGTCAATCAGCTCCTGAATATACAGGTGGACTGGATACGCTCCATGGCGATGTTCACCCGTATCTTTGAATACTTCGATATGCCGGTGGAGATAGAGAACTGTCCTCATCCGGTAACCCCCGCAAAGGTATCCGGAGAAGTGGAGTTCCGCCATGTCAGCTTCCGCTATGAGCCGGAGCGCCCGATACTAAAGGATATCAACTTCCGCCTTGACAAGGGCAAGTGCTTTGCCATAGTCGGCCCCTCGGGCTCGGGCAAGAGCACTCTGATAAACCTTATCCCGAGACTGTACGACGTAGACGGCGGTGAGGTGCGGTTTGACGGAGTGGATGTGCGCCGTCTCGACCTTGCCTTCCTCAGAAGGAATATAGGCATAGTCAGCCAGGAGACCTACCTCTTCAACGGCACTATCCGCGACAATCTTCTCTATGCCAAGCCTGATGCCACGGAGGAGGAGCTCATAGATGCCTGCAAGCAGGCGAACATCTATGACTTCATCTCCAATCAGGAGGCCGGACTTGATACCATGGTCGGCAACAGGGGACTGAAGCTCTCCGGCGGAGAGAAGCAGCGTATTTCAATAGCAAGGATACTCCTCAAGGATCCTGCACTGATGATATTCGACGAAGCAACATCCGCACTTGATTCCATATCCGAACAGAAGATACAGGAAGCCATCGAACCTCTTATCCAATCAAGAACGAGCATACTCATAGCACACCGCCTGTCCACCATACTCGCCGCTGATGAGATACTTGTCATCAAGGACGGCGAGATAGCGGAGCGGGGCTCACACAGCGAGCTTGTGGGACTTGGCGGAGTGTACACCCAGCTTTACGAGACTCAGTTCAGTAAGGCTGCAGAAAAGGAAAAGGATATATCCTTTGATTACACAGAAGGAGAGGACTCTGACGACTGACGGAAGGAGGAATGACCATGATCTATATTACCGGAGATATTCACGGGGACATCGATATCCTGAAGTTGTCCAGCGAGCAGTTCCCGGAAGGAAGAGATCTCACACGCAGGGATTATGTCGTCATCTGTGGTGATTTTGGTCTGGTATGGGATGATTCCTCTGAGGAAAGGTACTGGCTCAGATGGCTCGACAAGAAGCCCTGGACCACAGTATGGATAGACGGCAACCACGAAAACTTCGACCTCCTCAACGAGTATGATATCGTTGAGTGGCACGGAGCACAGGCTCAGTTCATAACAGGCAACATCATCCACGTCATGCGCGGCTCGGTGTTCGAGCTCGACGGCGTATCCTTCTTTGCTTTCGGCGGAGCGGAGAGCCATGACAAGGAGCGCAGGGTCGAAGGCTTGTCATGGTGGCCCGAGGAGATGCCTTCCGAAAACGAAATGGAAGCAGGACGCAAGGCTCTCGAAGCCGCCGGCTGGAGCGTAGATATCGTCATATCTCATTCCCTCCCCGGGAAGGTGCAGGAGAAGGTGTTCGGGGGAGAATACCCGCAGAACGCCCTCAACGCCTACTTTGACGAGATAGCAGAAAAGCTGGATTTCAGATTCTGGTTCTCCGGCCATTATCATCTTTCCATGGTCATAGACGATAACTATATCATCATCTACCGGGCGATAGCGATGCTGACTGACAACGGGTTCAACGTAGTCCGTGAGGACGAACAGAATCAGATGCTCTCGCTTGATGATCTGTCCGACGAGGACTTTGATTACCTGATGTCTCTGGAAGAAGACGAATAAAGTATCATAACGGGGCGCTGTCGTACATCTGTTTCAGTTTGGCGACAGCGCCCTTCTCTATCCTTGAAACGTATGAACGCGAGATACCGAGCTTATCTGCTGTTTCCTTCTGAGTGTGGGGAGAAGTGTTGTAAAGTCCGTATCGGTATACGATTATCTCAAGCTCTCTCTTGTCAAGACACTGTTCAAGAAAGCTGTACAGCTGTCTCGAACGTATCATCAGCTCCACCTGTTCGTGTATATCACATCCGTCATCGATAAGGTCGATAAGCGACAGAGCGTTTCCGTCCTTGTCAGTTTCCACAGGCTCGTTGATGTAGAGGTCTCCGGCGCTTTTCTTCGCCGCCCGGAAGCTCATGAGAATCTCGTTTTCGATGCACCTGCTGGCATAGGTCGCAAACCTTGCCCCCTTGCTGTAATCGAAGGAGCTTACAGCCTTTATGAGCCCGATGGTGCCGGTGGAGATGAGCTCATCCGTTTCACAGGAGTTCTGTGCGTACTTTCTTGCAATATGCGCCACGAGCCTGAGGTTATGCTCTGTCAGCATATCCTTCGCCCCCTTGTCACCCTCACTCATCCTGCGGAAGCATTCCTCCTCCTGAGCCCTGGTGAGGGGCTTCGGGAATGACGGCACTTCCGCGTGCAGGGCAAATATGAACAGTCTTCTAAGCAGTCTGAGCAGCATAGTATACACCTCCGTATCGTATAGAGAATGCTATTCAGCACAGCTTGAACACTATTCCGGCTCATTCTGAAGGGCTCAGGACAGTAATATTTCAGAAAACACTTGACTTTTTCTGTGAAATCGGCTATAATAGACCATAAGCAATGACGGGACTGACCGTTTGAGCCGTTCTATCAGAGAGGAAGTGTGTCCGCAGAGGACGAGGTGAGAGCTTCCGGACGGCAGGCGGGTGCTACCCCTGAGCGTTTCCGGGAAACCGGACGCAGATCAGCGTTACGGACAAAAGAGGGAGGAGAAGCTGTCTCCTCTGAATTTGGGTGGTACCACGAGAGCCTTCGTCCCATTTCTGGCGGCGGGGCCTTTTTTGTTTTACCGCACCGTACAAGCACACCGCAAATTATTTTAAAGGAGATTTTTATTATGCAGTGGACAGGTCTTAATGATCTTCGTGAAAAGTATCTTTCGTTTTTTGAGAGCAAGAACCATACCCGTATGGCAAGCGCTTCTCTTGTGCCTCAGGGCGACAAGAGCCTTCTGCTCATCAACTCAGGTATGGCTCCTCTGAAGAAGTTCTTCCTCGGACAGGCAACTCCTCCCAATGTAAGGGTGACTACCTGCCAGAAGTGTATCCGTACTCCCGATATTGAGAGCGTAGGAAAGACAGCACGTCATGGCACATACTTCGAGATGCTCGGCAACTTCTCATTCGGTGACTATTTCAAGACTGAGGCTATCGACTGGGCATGGGAGTTCCTCACAAAGACACTGGAGATCCCCGCAGACCGTCTCTGGATAACCATATACGAGAGCGACGACGAGGCTGAGCAGATCTGGGAGAACAATATCGGCATCCCCCACGACAGGATCATCCGCCTCGGCAAAAAGGACAATTTCTGGGAGCACGGCTCAGGTCCCTGCGGCCCCTGCTCTGAGATCCACTTTGACCGCGGAGAGGCCTACGGCCCCTTCGAGAGCTTTGAGCAGGCAAGCGACTGCGACAGAGTCATCGAGATATGGAACCTCGTATTCAGCCAGTTCGACAGCGACGGAAACGGCCACTATGAGGAAATGAAGAACAAGAACATCGATACAGGTATGGGACTTGAGAGACTTGCCTGTGTTATGCAGGGTGTAGATAACATCTTCGAGGTAGATACTGTGCAGAACATCATGAAGCATATTTCTTCCATCGCAGGTGTTGAATACAAGAAGGATTCCAAGACAGACGTATCCCTCCGTGTTATCACCGACCATATCAGAAGCACTACCTTCATGGTAGGCGACGGCATACAGCCTTCAAATTCGGGACGCGGTTATGTTCTCCGCCGTCTACTGAGAAGAGCTGCACGTCACGGCAGACTCTTAGGCATCACAAGACCTTTCCTTTCCGAGGTATGCGATACAGTTATCAAGGAAAACGAAGGCGCTTACCCTGAGCTTGCTGAAAAGAAGGATTACATAAAGAAGATAATCAGCGTTGAGGAAGAGGCTTTCGCTAAGACCATAGACAAGGGCACTGAGCTTCTTAGCGGCTTCATCGCTGAGCTTGCAGAGTCCGGCAAGACAGTTCTCTCCGGTGACCATGCATTCCAGCTCTCCGATACCTACGGCTTCCCCATAGACCTTACTATCGAGATCTGCGAGGAGAAGGGCCTCACCGTTGATTCCGACCGCTTCAGGGAGCTTGCACTCGAGCAGCGCCAGAGAGCAAAGGCAGACCACCTTGCAAAGGCCGGCTCTTCATGGGCTGACAACAGCATCAAGGTAGATGCTCCCAAGACAGTATTCACAGGCTACACAGATGTAGTCTCCGCTGATTCCACCATCCTTGCAATCTACAAGGACGGCGCAGAGGTTCAGTCTGCCAACGAGGGCGAGGACGTAGTCATCATCCTTGACAAGACTCCGTTTTATGCTGAGAGCGGCGGACAGGTAGGCGATACAGGTATCATCTCCACAGGCTCAGCAACAGCAGCAGTTGCAGATACCATGAAGAACGAGGGACACTTCCTCCACATCGCATCCGTTACCGAGGGCACTCTTTCCAAGGGCGACAAGGTCAACGCATCTATCGATACCAACAGAAGAAACGCTATCAAGCGCAATCATACATCCGCACATCTTCTCCAGTTCGCACTCCGCGCAGTACTCGGAGACCATGTACATCAGGCCGGACAGCTCGTTAACGAGAAGGCCTGCCGTTTCGACTTCAACCACTTCTCCGCCATGACAGAGCAGGAGATAGCAGATGTCGAGAACATCGTAAACATGATAATCATGTCCGCTATCCCCGTAACCATGGAGGAGATGCCTATCGAGGAGGCAAAGAAGCTGGGCGCTATGGCTCTCTTCGGCGAGAAGTACGGCGATACAGTCAGAGTAGTAACAGCCGGTGATTCTATCGAGTTCTGCGGCGGTACACACGTATCCAACGCAGCACAGATCGGTCTCTTCAAGATCGTATCAGAGAGCTCCGTAGCAGCAGGCGTAAGACGTATCGAGGCTGTAACAGGCACAGGCGTCCTCGAGCTCCTCAACGGCTACAAGGATTCCATCAACCGTGCAGCAAAGGCACTCAAGCTCGCCAACGTAAGTGAGCTCCCCGAGAAGTGTGCGGCAGTCGCTTCCGAGCTCAAGGACAAGGAGAAGGCTCTCGAGTCTCTTAACCAGCAGATGGCCAACGCAAAGGCAGCAGCTATCTTCGATAACGCAACAGAGGTCAACGGCGTAAAGGTAGTTGCCGCAGAGATCGCAGGCGCAACACCTGATTCCCTCCGCAAGATGGGCGACAGCGTAAAGGACAAGGCCGAGGCTATCATCGCTCTGTTTGCAGCAGTCAACGGCGAGAAGGGCACGTTCTACTGCGTATGCACACCTGATGCGGTAAAGAAGGGCGCACACGCCGGCAAGCTCGTTCAGCAGGCAGCTGCTCTCACAGGCGGAAAGGGCGGCGGACGTCCTGACAGCGCTATGGCAGGTATGGGCAGCACAGACAAGGCTGCTGAGGCTATCGCTGCATTCGCAGGCATCGCAGAGGGCTTCATCAAGTAAATAATTCCGGGGCGGCGTTCTGCCGCTCCCTTATATCAATATAAAGGAGAATAATACCATGGACTGCATTTTCTGCAAGATCATTGACGGAGAGATACCCAGCACAAAGGTATACGAGGACGAGTACGTATACTCATTCAAGGACATAGCACCTATCGCTCCTGTACACTATCTCATAATCCCCAAGGTGCATATCACAAGCGCAAACGATATCACAGAGGAAAACTCTGCACTCGTTGCAAAGGTATTCGAGGCTGCTGCAAAGATCGCAAAGGCTGAGGGCATCGAAAGCTACCGCATCATCAACAACTGCGGTGACGACGCAGGCCAGACTGTAAAGCATCTCCATTTCCATATGCTCGCCGGAGTAAAGATGGGCTGGGGACCTGAGTCTCTCGGCAAGACCGAATAAGGAGGCTCCCATGGCACAGACATACAAGATGACCATAGCAGGTCTCGAAAGGGAACTGCCTATATGCCCCCTCAACGATAAGCTCGATATCGCAGCTTTCGTAATGTTCTCCGATGTTGAGATAACCGTAAAGTCCGCAGAGGAGCTTCTGAAGAAGTGCCCCGATTTCGACGTTATCATTACAGCCGAGTCAAAGGGCATCCCCCTCGCCTATGAAATGGCAAGACAGAGCGGCAAGCCCTACGTGGTTGCCCGCAAGACTGTAAAGTTGTATATGACAGATCCCATATCCGTAACCGTGAAGTCCATAACAACAGCTGACCAGCAGGTCCTCCATCTCTCACAGGAGAAGGTGGCTCTGGTCAAGGACAAGAGAGTACTGATAGTTGATGACGTTATCAGCACAGGCGAGTCACTCAACGCCCTGATAAAGCTCACAGAAGCAGCCGGCGGAAAGATCACCGGACAGGCAGCAGTCCTCGCAGAGGGCGACGCAGCCGACAGAGACGATATAATATTCCTTGAAAAGCTGCCTCTGTTCTTCAAGTGATCCCTGAGAAAGAGGAATAATATGAAGCGAAAAACTATTGTAGCGGCAGCAGCATATATGTCGGGATCGTTTTTCGCTTCTTTTCTTTTTGGTGCAGGCGGTCTTCTGACAGCAGCTGCCGTCCTATTCCTGCTTATCCTGCTTCGCAGGCGCATGGGTACGGACAGATATGATGTCATCATCATGGCAGGCTTCTTTACAGCAGCCGTCGCTGCACATCTCTGCTATGAACGTTTTACCGCAGCACCGCAGAGAGCCTTTGACGGAAAGCAGGGCTCTTTCATCGGAGAAGTCTTGGAGGCAGATCACTATACAGGAGATACCGCCTCCTGTATCCTCAGCGGTACAGTCTTTTCCGACGGGATGAAGAGCGTTCCTGCTAAGATATCCTATTACGGCGATGATACCGGAGCAGAGCCCGGAGATACAATCAGCATAGGTAGCTGTCAGTTTGCGGTACCGGAGAATACCTATCTGTACGATTCCGCGACCTATTACAGGTCTCAGGGCATCTTCCTGACAGCTGAGAAAGCAGAGAACGTAAGCGTCACCCGCCATGGAGGCTTTCACCTCCGAAGCTGTATAGCCTCTTACCGTGAACGTATGATCTCCGGTTTCCGTATAGCTCTCGGAGAAGATGCGGGCGGTATGCTTGCCGGGATAGTATTCGGCGAGAAAAGCGCACTTGACCGCTCCTCAAAGACAGCTCTCTATCGTACAGGCATAGGACATATGCTTGCCGTTTCCGGCCTTCACGTCTCCATACTGGCCGGACTGATACTCCTCCTGTGCAGGAAGCTCCGTGCCGGAAGGATCGTATCATTTATAGCTGTGAATGCCGCCATGTTGTTCCTGATACTTCTTGCAAACAGCCCTGTTTCAGCCATAAGAGCGGCGGTGATGCTGGATATGGTCAGTCTTGCAAGGCTTTTCCGCCGGCGCAGTGATCCGCTGAACGGCCTTGCCATAGCATCGCTCCTCATCAATATCATGGATCCCTGTGCGATATATTCAGCCGGATTCATGCTTTCGCTCTCGGGCACTTTCGGGATAGCCGTATTTGCGCCATTCATGCTCAGCGGCATTACGGCTGATACAGCCCTCAGAAAGGCAGGAAAAGCCTTCCTGACAGGACTGTTCACCACACTGGCCGTCTTTCCGGTCTCTGTACTGTATTTTGAGGAGGTATCCATTATCTCGCCCTTGACCAATATCATAGCAGTTCCGGTATGTGCTTCTGCCATGGTCATTGGTCTGCTCTACGCAGTCACAGGAGGAATTGTTGATATACTCGGACTGGCCGGTATCCTCCTTGATGGCCTTATCTCCGCTTCAGAGACTGTATCACGCCTGCCCGGAGTATACATCAACCGCTCCGGTACATCCGTACAGGCCGTACTGATAACAGCAGGCGCCGCAGCGGTCGTGCTCTATTTGTTTTTCAGGAGCCGCCGCATAACAGCGACAGCCGTTTCCGCCGGTATCCTGTTATCAGCCCTTACATCGGGAGTCAGCGGCTATATCCGCTGGAACACGCTCACTGCCGCCGTTCTCGGAGACAACGGTAAGTGCGCTGTGGTACTCTCTTATCACGGCAGAGCTGATGTGATCGACCTGAGCGGTTCATACTCCGATGCAAGATATGTCAGGAAGTATCTGTCTGAGAAAGGTATCAGTTCTGTTGAAACAGTGATCCTCACAGACAAGGTGCAGTCCCAGTATTCTGCCTATTCCGGACAGCTTGCCCTCGCAGATCTCCATTCATGGATAATAGCCGGCCGGTCACCAGTCTCAGGCGATGACGGGATATTGTACGGTGAAGGCGATGTCAGTATCAGCACTGAGAATTATAGTATCAGCATATCTGACGGTACCCTGACTGTTGCTCTCCCCGGCGGCGATACTCTCCTGACGGCGGTCAAAAACAGCGATACGGTGACTTCTTCCGCTGACGGAGCAAAGATAACTTACGGCAGGAGCGGAACAGCCTATCTTTCATCCATGCCGGACGTAAGCAATTTCGAGATAGTATATCCGAACGGGAATAATTATTACATAAGGAGGCTCTGATGCCTAAGACAGATGCACGTACAGCCGCCTCTCGCGCCCAGAAGGAGGGTCCGGACAGGCTGTATTACATATACGGTACCGATGTGGTCAGGGTACAGGCGCTGACAAAGAAGCTCATCAGGACGGCAGTCGGCGACGAAGAGGACTTCGGTCTCACCCGCTTTGACGGACGCAGGCTCGATATGTCCGAGCTTGAGGATACCATACAGCAGATACCCATGATGACGCCTTATAACTGTGTCCTTATCAATGACTACAACTGTGAGAAGCCCTATGAAGATCTCAGGGGCAGGTCTCCTGACGATGTAACTAAGTCGCTTCTTGCAGTATTAAAGGATATCCCCCCGACAACGGTGGTCATCTTCAACGTGACCGGATTCGAGATCAAGCTCAAAAAAGGCGCTATTGCCGACAAGAATAAAAAGCTCGCCGATTTTGCCGAAAAGAACGGAACGGTCTGTGAGCTCGGCGTTTCATCACCGGCTGATCTTGCTAAGGATATAGCGGCCAAGGTCTCTGCCAGAGGCGGAATGATATCAGTTGACTGTGCTCTTGAGCTTGCGGAGATGTGCCAGTCCGATACGGTAATGATCGAAAACGAGATAGGGAAGCTCTGCGCCTATGCCGACGGACGGGAGATAACACGCGATATGCTGCTTCTTCTTGTGCATCAGCAGAGCGACATGACTGCCTTCAAGCTCGCCGATGCAGTGGTTTCCATGAACCGGAACGCAGCCTTTGAAGCTCTGGGTGAAATGATAATCGACAGGAACAACAAGAACGAGGTCTTCTATGCGATAAGCTCAGCCTTCCTTGATATCTACCGCGCTGCGGCTGCCCGTACAGTCGGCAGACAGCCTGCCGATGTCGCCCGGGATTTCGGCTACAAGTGGGAATTCAAGGTCAAGAATGCTTTTCGCAGCAGTACAAGGATCAGCCTTCCTCATCTGCGAAGATGTATGGCTATACTCAGGGATACCGGTGCCGCGATAAACAGTTCCGTGACCGATCCGCGTATAGTACTTGAAAAGGCAGTTACACGAATGTTTATGACTGATAATAACAGGCGGAGATAAAATGATAAGAGTCAATGAAGCCATAATAGTTGAGGGCAAGTATGACAAGATAAAGCTCTCATCCGTTGTGGATGCAGTAATCATCGTAACAAACGGCTTCGGTATATTCCGTGACAGGGAAAAGCTGGAGCTTATAAGGTATTATGCACGCCGGACAGGCATAATCATACTCACTGATTCTGACAGCGCCGGCAGAAAGATACGCGGCTATATACGCAGCGCCGTAAACGACGGACGCATCATCAACGTATATATCCCCGATGTGTTCGGCAAGGAGAAGCGTAAGGAAAAGCCCTCTGCGGAGGGTAAGCTCGGCGTTGAGGGCATAGATGTGCGCACTCTTGCCGCAGCCTTTGAAAAGGCCGGCATCACATCGACCGAAAGAACTGTCTCCCATGACATCACCAAGGTCACTCTGTTCGAGCTCGGACTCAGCGGCGGAAAGGACAGCAGCACCCTGAGACAGCGTCTCCAGCGCTCGCTTGAACTGCCGTCCCTTATGTCGGCAGGTGCGCTTATAGAGGTCCTCAATACCATGATGACAGCAGATGAGCTTGCTGAACACGTAAGAAAGATCAAGGAGGAAGAAGATGATATATAGCAGCCTTATCTTCATATATGCCTTTCTTCCTCTGTCTCTTCTCATCCATAAGCTGACACCGGAGAAGCATAAGGAGCTCGTCCTGCTTGTACTGAGCCTTGTCTTCATTTCATTCTCCGGGCTTGGTGCGCTTGTACTGCTCGTCTTCTTCACACTGCTCAATTTCAGCGGAGGACTGCTGATACAGCGTACAAGAGATGCAAAGGGCATCCCCGGACTGCCCCTTGCAGGCATTCTTGCAGCAGATGCTGTCATAGTGTTCATTATGCGCTCCGATACACTGAGCCGGGCAGGAGGGCGGATAGGCTTTGATGGCTTTCTGTACCCCCTCGGCTTTTCACTTATAGCACTCTCGGCTGCCGGATATCTTATGGATATATGCTTCGGCAGACAGAGGACTGAAAAGGACATTATCCGTTTCAGTCTCTTCCTGCTTATGTTCCCAAAGCTGATAATGGGACCTGTCCTCACCTACAGGCATTATAGTCGCCTGAGAGAAAAACGCTCCCAGTCAATGGAAGTGCTCGGTGAAGGCCTTACGATCTTCATAAAAGGCCTTGCCAAGAAGGTCATAGCAGCAGATAATCTGTATATGCTCTATCAGGCTGTGAACGGGATGAAGATAAAGGACCTTTCAGCAGTCACCGCCTGGATAGGTGCTCTTGCTTATGTGCTCTGCCTGTACTTTACCCTGTCTGGAGTTGCGGACATGGGAGCAGGAGCGGCACGCTGCTTCGGCTACCGCATCCCGGACAGCTTCAGATATCCGCTTTTCAGCAGTAAGCTCGGATACTTCGGCAAGAAATGGCATCTCCAGCTTGTCCGCTGGTTCATAAGGTATGTAGAACGCCCTCTCAGCAGTCTCACCTCGCATAAATGGCTGCGCAGCATGATATTCATATCCACCTGCGGCCTTATCGGATTCTGGTACCGCTTCAACGCCAACGGGTTTATATGCGGCCTTGTATTCGGCGCTCTTCTTCTTGTTGAAAGACGTCTCAGCGGTTTCAAGATAATGAAAATGACGGGAGTACTCTATACAGCGATCATACTTCTTCTCCTCGGCACCTTCTTCTCAGGAAATTCCGTATCCGTCGCCATGAGATCTATCGGAGCGATGACGGGTTCTTCACGTACTCTCGCCGATGCGCTCTCAGTATATCTTATCCGTTCATACAGCGTGCTTCTTCTCGTCTGTATGTACGCATCCTCTGATCTGTTCAGAACAACGCTCATCAGGACTGCCAATACGAAGCTCAGGTCATTCATGACCGGCGCAAAGCCCGTCCTGATGCTGCTCCTTCTCATTGCCTGTACGGCCTTCATGTCATACAGCGGATCATCAGAGATGCTCCTTGTGAGACTCTGAGGGGAGGTTAATATGAAAAGAGTATCAAATGTTATCACAGCTGTATCCGTGCTGATATTCATGGCGGTCATGCTCATATTCACCCTCATCAGTGCAGTTACCGGAGGGGGTGACGATACCGTCAGGAATGATCGCGGCGTTATCCGCACGGTCCTCTCGGTAATAGACGGCGGCCTCGGGAAAAGCATCACCAGAGGCTTTGCAGACAACTTCTCCGGCCGTATCGACTGGGTGGCGATAGACTCAAAGGTAGAATCCTCTATCGGTGAAAGCATCGTAAACGGCGTCTATATCTCAGAGGACAGGCTCATAAGCGCAGACAATTCCGGCCTGACTGTGTCAGACGACTGTGCCTCATCCATCATGGATTTTGCATCTGTATATGACGGAGCAGCCTATCTTGTTGCAGTCCCCGGCTCAGCAGGCGTATATTCCGAACTGCTGCCGGAGTATATGGATCAGCGCACCCAGAAACAGCTCATCGACCGTTTCTATGAACTTCTCGATACAGGCATCCGCCGTATCGACGCATACAACCGTCTGAAAATGCTCAACGGCAATTATGTTTACTTCCGCAGCGATAATAAATGGACAAGCTACGGGGCATACTGCGTATACAGAACAGTTATCCAGAAGCTCGGCTTCCAGCCATCATCCTATGACAAGTATTCTATCGAGCACGTTACCGACTCATTCTGCGGTGATCTCTATTCCAGAACACAGTATATGCGATGCCGTCCCGATGTGCTCGACATCTATACCTATGACGGCGGACCTGAGGTGACTGGGTGCACCCTGCTGAACTATGACGGCACCGAGACGCCCTGTCTGCTCTACGACAGGGAGGCGCTTCGTACCGACGATAAGTATGCTCTTTACCCGGGAGTAGGTTATCCCCGGATAGATATCCGTACTTCGATAGGCAACGAGAGAAAACTGCTCGTTATCGGCGACGACTATGCCGCCTGCTTTGTACCGTTCCTGCTTCAGCATTATAGCGAGGTAACGGTCATCTATCCCGCGCATACATCCGGCAAGCTGAACGACTATGTGGATATCGGCAGCTATGAACAGACCTTGTTCCTGTTCGGCATCGACAGCCTCTGCGGAAAGAATATTCTTGACGAACTGCTTGAAGACTACACTATAAAGGAGGAAAACTGAAATGAAAGCACTTGTAACAGGAGCCACATCCGGAATCGGAATGAGCATAGCCCGCAAACTGAAAGCGAGGGGCTGGGAGCTCATTCTCACCGGACGAAACGAGAAAGCACTTGAAAAGCTAAGAGCAGAGCTCGGCGGGGGAGTGGAGACCATTGTCGCCGACCTCTCCGACCGTAAACAGATATTCAGAGTTTACAGCTTCTGTACTGACAAAGGAGTGGATATGCTCGTCAACAATGCCGGCTACGGCATCTTCGGCAGGTTCGATGAAACGAGCCTTGACGACGAGCTGGATATGATAGAGGTCAATGTTGTGGCAGTCCATATCCTTACGAAGCTATTCCTGCGTGATTTCAAAAAGCAGAACAAGGGCATCATACTGAACGTAGCATCAAGCGCCGGCTTCCTCACAGGCCCGCTGCTCTCCTCATACTATGCTTCAAAGAACTACGTGGTACGTCTTTCTCTTGCCATAGCCGAGGAGCTCCGCCGTGACCGCTCTGATGTTAGTATAACCCTGCTCTGTCCCGGACCTGTTGACACCAACTTCAATAACCGTGCCGGAGTATCATTCAGCGTCAAGCCCATAACAGCCGATCAGGCAGCAGAGTATGCCCTCCGCAAGGCATTTGCCCGTAAGCTCATAGCAATACCGGGCATAGGAGTTCGCGCCGGAGTATTTGCTTCAAGGTTCGCTCCCCATAAGCTCCTGTCAGCAGTGACATACGATATCCAGAAGAGCAAGCTCGGAGAGCGCAGATGAAGGACATCAGCTATCGCGTAGCACTTGGCGGGATAGTAGCGGCTCTGTGCCTTATATGTATGTTCCTTGCAGGCATCATGCCGGCGCTCTATATCATACTTCCCATGATAGCCGGTGTGCTGCTGATGATAATAGTGACCGAGGTGAGTGTGGGATGGGCAGCCCTGACATACATCGCAGTCGGTATGCTGTCCATGATAATATGCGCCGATAAGGAAGCAGCCCTCCTGTTCATAATAGTATTCGGCCATTATCCCATACTTCGTTTCTATATACAGGCGGTAAGGAGCAAACCGCTCCGCATCCTTATCAAGCTTGTCCTGTTCAATATATCTCTCGTTGTCTATTACTGGATAACAGTCACGCTTCTTGGTCTTCAGACAGGGGAGGATTCACTCGGAGACCTGGGAAAGGCCGGCCTGATACTCGCCCTTTTCGTCTGCAACTTCATCCTGATATGCCACGATTTCAACCTCGGCCATATCCACACCTACTATGTAAGAAAACTGCGCCCGTATTTCAGACGCAAAAGATAAACAAGGACACCATCCGGTGTCCTTCAGTCTGTCAAAAAAGGTAGTTTCGCCGATAAAACCAAACGTTTGGGATTCTAAAGGGGCTCCGCCCCTTTGGTCAGGTCAAGGGCAGAAAGCCCTTGTGGGGAGTGGGGCAAAGCCCCACATATAGCCTTTGGGCGCTCCGTTAGTAGCCATGTTGCACCTCTTGTTTGTCAGCATAGTCATTATATGACAGGTATCCTGCCATACTTCTATATTATCATAATTCCCGAGAAAATCAAGACATAGAATAAGCCGCACCACTGGAGAGGTGCGGCTTTTCTGTTCGTCCCCCTGATACACCGGAATACAAACAATGTATCTTAGAACCCTGATACGGACAGACTGTGCAGATATGTCTGCCGCATTTTTTCTTACCGCCTTATCAGGCATTCAGATCTTATACGGATAATCGTTATACGGTATTTCCACAGTGACAAACTCTCCGCCGGGAGAAGTCCTGAAGCTGACTTCAGCGCTCTCCTCACCGTACCTGATGCTGTAATTTTCTCCTGAGATGTCAGTTTTCTCTCCGACATCGCTCAGCACCTGACCGAAGTCATCGCCGAAGGGCTTGAAGCCGGCCTGTACCTCAACATCATTCCTGAGGATATATCCGCTTCTCGGAGCGAACCCGAGGCTGTACCTTGAGTACAGAGCAACTGAGCTTTCATCATTGAAGCTGTACTGACATATACCCAGGTACCAGCTGTCTGCCTTGTCCTTGCCGGGATCATAGCGCTCATCAAGGAGCTTGTGTGTTACCGTTTCGATGTTGTCTGCGCCCTCGAGATCTGCCTTGTCAAATATATAGAACTGTAACACATCATATATGAGATCGCCGTAGTCCGGTGTATACTTTTCATGTATACGAATTGTGTTCCCCTTCGCATCTGCACGGCAGAAGGTATTGCACCTCATATTATTAGTCGGATGGATGTAGACAGATTTCGTTTTAAACAGCTCTTCATCTATAGTGAACCTGTCAGAAGTGTCGATTTTCCTGTTAATACCACTTTTAAGAACTTCAAGTGAATCCAGGTCAGATCTGAGTTCGATACTGTCATTGTACATATAGGAAATGAATTCGTCATAGGAGTTTACAAGCTTATCAGATATTTCATAAAACCGCATATCATTCAGATATGAAATGGCTCCGGTACAATTTATTTCATGCTGACCGTCTGTATTCCAGACAACATTTGTGATGCCGCTTCCTGAACCGAGAACGTTCTTGTTCAGAGCCACCTGATGTATCTCGATGTATTCTGTCTGATCATCTGAGGCCTCAGTCTTCATATTGACATAAAGGGTGGAGGCATCTCCGTTCGGGAGCTTGTATACAACATCCCCGACAGTCTTACATTCAGCACCGCCCGAGTTGTTCGTCAGACAGAGCAGCAGATCATGGTTTCTGAAGAATCCGCCGGCATATCGTTCCTCAAGGTCTCTGCATACAGCACTGCGAAGCAGCGGGCGAAGAGTATCGGTCATTTCCGTGAAATCGTGGAAAACATAGCTTTTGCCCAGAATAGCAGCATTGATGCCTGCGTCAGTACCATACTGTGTTACGTCCTTTATGTATGTATAGTTCTTCTGCTCGGGATCTGCTGCTATAAGCTGCCTGCGAAGAAATACCATATCGAAGGAATCAACAGAGCCGTCACCGTTGATATCAGCCATTGCGGATATATTGCTGCCGCCGCTGAGGAGGAACTGATTCAGAGCCACAAGATCAGCAACATTGAATTCACCGTCGCCGTTTACGTCATTCGTGATCTGATTGGGTGCCGGAGGATCCGGCAGCAGGATGTCATGCTTGATGTATCCGGACCAGCCGTCCTCGTCCGGGGAAAAGTTATACTCTATGACGTGATCGTTAAGATTGATGCGGGAAGGCTCCTGACTGTCATTTTCCGGGAGATCATATATCCGGTAATACCGCGCCTCTCCCTCTCTTGTTCTGAGATCATCGGATGCGCCGGTCGTGCCGTCATACACAACGTCAGGAACCATGACAGGAAGAGTACTGAAATTGCTTTCAGATGATGGCATACCTACAACGAGCCTGTGTGAATTGACATAACCGCCTCTTGATACGATAAACGGATCTGTATTGCCGTCGTCGCTCAGCTTTTCGTTTACAAATGACAGGTAGATGCCGTCCATGAGGCTATCCATGGATACGAAGGAGTGACTGAAGCAGGCCTGATAGCTCTCCGGATCGGCAGCAGCCTCTTCCTTGCAATTCTTCACGTATGCATCGATCTCCTCATCATCGTGCATATTAGCAAGTCCGAGGTTTTCAACTCTGATGCCTTCGGTAGTATCAATGAGATAAGACTGTATGCAAGGTGTAAAACAATGGAAATGGCACTTGTCGATGCCGGAGCCGTTATCAGGTATGCTGAAGCCGATGATCTCTTCAACGCTGGAGCATAGTGAAACAACATACCTGCCCTTGTTTTCTTCCTCAGGGCTGAAAACCAGACCGATATCCTTTTTTTCTGTCTTATAGGAATGCTGTGAGCTTATGCAGTATTCCGTAGAAAAAGCGCCCATCTCGATATTATTGGGGTACAGGTAGATGCTTCCGTCATCGTTCACAACATATCCGTCAGGATGGTCTTTGATGAACTCTTCAAGCGCCTGCATATTCTGCGGATAACTGATATCCGCGGCACCGGCCGCTGCCGGAATGACTGAGAGCATCATAGCGGCAGCCGAAGCCATTGAAAAAATTCTGCTGATCTTTTTCATAATTACGCCTCCTTGAAAATAATGTCATTATAAGCAATTGCTTAGCTTAACAAGTGTGGGTGCAGATCATTACCATGATCTCTTCTGATCGAAATAATCAATGATCTCGTTTATGTTGTACCTGTAATCTGAATAACGGTCATTCTGTACACTTCTTCCTCTTACACTGAACCTTCCTGCGGACGAATGGTCAGCATAAACAAGCTGTCCGTTGTAGGATTCAAAGGTTAGGAACAGACAGATATCGTTTTTCTGGGGCTCCCTTGATATTGCTTTGTCGTCATAGATGTAGATGTCGTCCGGTCCGTTGTAAATAAGACCGGTATCAGGTGTCCCTGAGAAATAACTGAGTATCTCGCTGTCCGGAGAATTGTAATAGATATCGTTCAGATCCGAAAGCAGCATCTGAGACGGGTTGATGAAGCAGGCATCAGAAACGATCGAGCACGTATCACCCTGCATTCCGTCTCCGTATAGATTATCCAGTATGGTTATATTCTCAACCAGCTGCTGTCTGCCGTATTCGTCTTCTATAAAGAATACATCGTCAACACGTCCGATAAAGGCGTGATCGTAAACCATATCATCGAGAAAATCAGTTTTTGACCGGTTATTGCGATCCCTTGATGTACGATTAGTGTTCAGAAGCTCGGAAAGCCTGTAGTATTCATCAGGTGTCTGTACTGCATTATTCGGCGGGATGTAGAAGCCGGCCAGATGTTTGGCAGTTTCGCTGGCACCGGGCGTCGGGACAGGATTTGCTGGATTGATAGTTGGCGTCTCAATATTGTCTGTGGGAGTGAAAGCAGGGTATGTCGGAACGACCTGTGTGGGTTGGGGAGGAAGATAAGTGGGCGATTCCATTGTGGGCTGTTCATAAGTCGAATCTGCTGCAGGAGGTTCGGGAAACTCTCCCGTGCCCGGGTTGTCGCTTATCGGTGCATCAGACGGAGCTATTGTCGGGAGATCTGAGATCGGCTGAGGAGGACGGGTAGCTCTCTGAGTGGGCGCTTCCGTTCTCGGTGTATCAACAGGCTTGATCCTTTCGGTCGTTACAGGCGGAGTAGTTCTTGCAGCAGTTTCAGCAGGCTTTGTCCTGATCTGAGGATTGCCTTGTGAGGTTGGTACAGCCGTGGTAACACTCGCTGCCCGTTCCGTAGTAACGCGGCCGGTCGATATTGTCCTTCTGTCTGTCGTACCGTCAGCATGAGAATTTCCTGCCTCAGACGGTGAAGGTGAGGAAAAGGCAGGCTGATCTGCGGCGGTTGTCTGAGTATTGACATTCTGTGATGCAGACGGCAGTGTGCCGGATGCAGGTGTCTCTGTCTTCGGCACTGTAAATATTTCAGTGCTGATGCTTCCGTCAGTTCCGGGTTCAGTCGGAGCGTCGGAGGCCTTTTCTGATCCTTCTGATGGCCTCTCTTCATCAGCAGCAGCCGTTGTCTCAGTGTCTGTGGGGAATTCGGAGATTATACCCGGATCATTGTGGTGATCCGTCACCATATCAGGTGTTGTCCTGCCGGACAGCCAGATCGTAAATGCAGCGGCAGCTGCGGCGGCGACTGATCCGACTCTGAGGATAACAGGAAGAAGCCTGCGCTTTTTCTTGGCTTCATCAAGTCTGCTGAAGAATTCTTCCTTTCTGACAGGTTCAGGTATACCGAATGCATCTGTTAATCTATCATGAAATTCGTTCTTCAACTTTCTCCCTCCTCTCCGAGTGCGTCTTTAAGTCTTGCAAGAAGACCTTTCAGCCGTCGATTTATTGAAAACCTGGAAATACCATACATTTCACTGATGACATTGACAGGCACCTCATTGACATACCTGAGAAGTACCATTTCTCTGTCCTCCTGCGAAAGGGTGGAAAGAGCCTTCTTCAGGGAAATGCTTTTAAGAGACTTGTCCTCAAATTCCCCTGAAGCGGGATCCTCAAGTATATCAGAATAATCGGCAATATCCGATTCGGAAGGTTTTTTGTAATGATCCTTGCAAAGATTACCAGCGATAGTGTACAGAAGCTGCAATGTTTTTGAAACTCCGAGATATTCCGGCTTTTCCAGGTATCGAAGGAAGGTCTCCTGGGTTATGTCTTCTGCTATTTCCCGGTTATGTACACGTATCCAGCAGTATCGATAGATCTTATCATACTGCTCTTTTAAGTCAATTGACAAATATACTCCTCCCTTCATACAGTTTAACGATCAGTCAGGACAAAATGTGCGGCCAGAATTGTAAACATTTTATGAACACGGTCGCTGCAGTCTATCAATCAAATTATACCATAACCGATGTGAAAAGTAAACGTATTTATGACAATATCTTATCTGGCGGCAGTATAGGTATGGGTATATTAACAAATGCTGTACGAATTGTAGTTATATTATAAAATCCATTGACATCATATGTAAAAATATGGTAAAATATAGGTACCGGGGTATACAATTTAAATGAAAGGGGTTGATCGTAAGTGATTAATGATAGAAAACAAAAACTTGATGAGTTGTTTGAAGCCTTTTCCATCATTTCAGACGGAGCCTATGTCTTCCTCTGTGATATGACCTGCGATCTTTCCCGCTGGTCAGAAAAGGCTGTAGAATTCTTCGGCCTGCCTGATAAGTATATGAGATCTGCCGGTGAGATCTGGGAGAAGCGGATCCACCCGGAGGACCGGCATATCTACCACACAAGCATAGAAGCTATCTTTTCCGGAAATGCCTCCGGCCATGAAATGCAGTACAGAGCTGCTGCAAGGGACGGGAATTACGTAGTATGCACCTGCCGCGGACTTGTTATAAGGGATTCTGACGGCAACCCGGAGTATTTCGGGGGAGCGATACGCAATCACGGTATGCTCAGCTATATCGACAATCTTACAGGTATGCGCAGCCTCTACGGTTATCTTGATGACATCAGGACATCTATCGGCAAGGGCGAGAAATGCCTGCATCTTCTTATAGGCATCAGCTCCTTCTCGGATGTCAACGATGTATTCGGCTATACCATTGGCAACAAGGTGCTCCACAGGTTCGCACTCTGTATACATGATATCTTTTCTTCATGCGGATCAGTCTACAGACTTGACGGCACTAAATTTGCAGTCATATCCCATATAACGAATGTAAGCCGTATGATGATACTCTATGAAAAGCTAAGAAGTATGGTCCGGGATCTTGAGATCGAGGACGAGCATATAACGCTTTCGCTGAACTGCGGAGCGCTGGTTGCAGACAAAGCGGATATCTGTGTCGATACATTCTATTCCTGTCTAAAATATGCGTACTACCTTTCCAAGAAGCGAAAGCTCGGTGATATGGTGATGTACGAGGATCAGCTCACCTCCGATAACCGTGATACCATCGAGCGCATCAACGCCATACGCAACAGCATACAGGACAACTGCACCGGATTCAGCCTGCACTATCAGCCTATCGTTGACGCCGGTACAGAGCAGATCAAGGGGCTTGAAGCGCTGATACGCTGGAGCAGCGATGAGTACGGCTCAGTGCCGCCAAACGAATTCATTCCCGTTCTTGAACAGGACAGTCTTTTCCCCGAGCTCGGAGAATGGATACTACGTCAGGCCATGAACGACACACGCCGCCTTCTCAGGAAATATCCTGATCTGGTGGTGAATGTTAATATCTCCTATACGCAGATATCCAAGACAGATTTCGCTGCATCCGTGCTAAGGATACTTGACGAGACAGGCTATCCCGCTGCCAATCTCTGCCTTGAGATAACGGAGCGCTGCCGGCTGCTTGATATGGAGCTTCTTAAATCAGTCATCGGTGTCCTGAAGGCAAGAGGTATCAGGATTGCCCTTGACGATTTCGGAACCGGCTTCTCATCGCTCGGCGTCCTCCGCGAGATCGGCGTTGATACAGTCAAGATAGACAAATCCTTTGTCAGCAGTCTCGATAAGGACTTTGTTGACAGGAATACCGTGCGTTTCATCACCGAGCTTGCACAGTCCTTCCTTGCTGAGGTCTGTGCTGAGGGAGTGGAGAATACAGCTTCACGGGATTACCTGAGGACGTGCAACGTTACGAGCCTGCAGGGCTACCTGTACTCAAAGCCCGTCCCTGCCGACAAGCTGTACTCCGTCATATTGTAAAACGAGAGCTCCGCAGCAAAATGCGGAGCTTTTCTGAAAGGGGACAAGTATGAAAACAAGTATACCGGACTGGAGGATATTCGATCACGCCATGGAGAGGTATGGCGCGTTACCGGAATATCTCTGGGAAAGAACACCTGATGCCGCTGTTCTCAGACGTAAGGACAACCGCAAATGGTTTGCGCTTCTTATGACAGTAGAAGCATCGAAGCTGAGGATAGACAGTGATATAAAGGTGCGGATAATAAATGTAAAATGCTCTCCGCAGATGACAGGCTCACTTCTTATGAAGGAGGGCTATTATCCTGCTTACCACATGAATAAGAACTCATGGATATCGATACTCCTTGACGGAACTGTCCCTGAGGACGAGGTTATCGCGGCAGTGGACGCAAGCTATTCAATGACAGTATAACAGGATATAAGAAAACTCTATATAGTTTTTGGTCGCAAATTAGAAAAAAGGTATTGACAAAAACTATTATTGATGCTATAATGTAAGCATACCAAACAGATAGGTAAAATATAGAAAACGGGGTGATAGAAGTGTCTGAGTGGTATGAAATAGCTTCTGAACAACGATGTTGAACCTGTTCAGCATTTGTATATTATAAAATAATAACTTATCAAGGAGAGATTGATCATGGCAGTTTATAAGAAGATTACAGACCTGATAGGCGGCACACCGCTTATCGAACTTACGAATATTGAGAAGGATACCGAGATCGGTGCAAAGATCGTAGCCAAGCTCGAGTATTTCAACCCCGCCGGAAGCGTCAAGGACAGGATCGCTAAGGCAATGATCGATGATGCAGAGGCTAAGGGACTCCTCAAGCCCGGCAGCGTTATCATCGAGCCTACCAGCGGCAACACAGGTATCGGCCTTGCTTCCGTAGCCGCTTCAAGAGGATACAGACTTATCATCACAATGCCCGAGACAATGAGTATCGAGCGCCGCAATCTGATGAAAGCATACGGTGCAGAGCTCGTCCTCACTGAGGGTGCAAAGGGCATGAAGGGTGCTATTGCCAAGGCTTCCGAGCTTGCAGCAGAGATCCCGGACAGCTTCATCCCCTCACAGTTCACAAACCCTGCTAACCCGAAGATCCATCAGGAGACAACAGGTCCCGAGATCTGGAAGGATACAGACGGCAAGGTAGATATATTCGTTGCCGGTGTAGGTACAGGCGGTACTATCAGCGGTACAGGCGCATATCTGAAGTCAGTGAATCCTGATGTGAAGGTAGTAGCTGTTGAGCCTAAGAGCTCACCTGTGCTCTCCGAAGGCAAGGCAGGTCCTCATAAGATCCAGGGTATCGGTGCAGGCTTCGTTCCTGAGACTCTGAACACAGAGATCTATGACGAGATCATTGCAGTTGACAATGATGACGCATTTGCAGCAGGTCGTCTTGCAGCACGCAGTGAGGGTATACTTGTTGGTATCTCCTCAGGTGCAGCGCTCTGGGCAGCACTGGAGCTTGCAAAGCGTCCCGAGAACAAGGGCAAGACTATCGTAGCACTCTTCCCTGATACAGGTGAGCGTTACCTCTCTACACCCATGTTTGAATAAGGAAAACTGATAAAGCATGAAAAAAGCCGTACACTCTTCCGGGAGTGTACGGCGCTTTTCAGATAACATAGTCATTTCCGTCGTGGAATGTGCTCTTATCGATGATATCCTGTATGGATATACCGTCGAGATATTCTGTGACAGCCTTGAAAAGCCCTTCCCAGATATAAAGAGTCGAGCATTCTTCACGACGCTCACAGATATTGGGCTCGAATTCGAGACATGAAACCGGTGCGAGGCTGCCCTCCGTAGCTCTGAGCACATCGCCGACTGTAAGAGTGGAAGGATTTGCAGAAAGCATATATCCTCCGCGGTTTCCGCGGTTGGTGTGCAGTATACCGCTCTTGTTGAGCATGGGAACGATCTGCTCAAGGTACTTTTTTGAGATCGCCTGACGTTCGGCAACATCCTTCAGTGAGACGAAACCGTCTCCTGTGTGCTGAGCAAGATCTATGATAAGTCTGAGGGCGTATCTTCCCTTGGTAGATATCTTCATTGGTGTACCTCCTGTGAATGTCTTTTTTCTTATTATAACATAGGTTTACTATGTTTTCAAGTGTTATTTTATAAAATATCAGAACCCGGCCTTAAAAAGCCTGTGTTCTGAGGAAAGGATCAGTAAATGACACTTCAGCAGCTTAATTACATCATTACTATTTCCGAGACCGGTTCCATGAACAAGGCTTCAGAGATACTCTATGTTGCTCAGCCCTCACTTACCAGTGCTGTGCGTGAGCTTGAAAAGGAGCTGGGTATAACCATATTCAACCGAAGCGGCAGGGGAGTTACGCTTACCGCCGACGGCGCTGAATTCCTTACCTATGCCCGTCAGGTGTACCAGCAGTTCGAGGTGCTCCGTGAGCATTATCTCGGCGGCAATATCAGAAGGAAGTTCGGAGTATCCTCCCAGCATTACTCCTTCGTTACGGAAGCCTTCGTAGAGCTCGTCAGCACCTTTAACACCGCAGATTACGACTTTGCTATCCGTGAGACCAAGACAGCCGAGGTCATAAGCGACGTTGTCACCATGAAGAGTGAGATAGGCATTCTCTATCTCAGCGGATTCAACCGTCAGGTCATCACAAAGCTCCTTCAGGTGAACGGTCTCCGCTTCACCCACCTCACCACCTGCCATGTCTATGCCTATATGTGGAACGGTCATCCTCTTGCCGGCAGAAAGAGCATCACCCTCGAAGACCTTGAGGAATATCCCTGCCTTACCTTTGAGCAGGGCGACAAGAGCTCCTTCTACTATGCTGAGGAGATATTCAGCACAGAGGGCTTTGCAAGGGTTATACGTGCCTGTGACAGATCGACCATGCTCAACCTTATGAAGGGACTGAACGGCTATACCTTCTGCTCAGGCATAATCAGCGGACCTCTCAACGGTCCGGAATATACAGCTGTCCCGATAACCGGAGGTACGGATGAAATGGAGATAGGATATATCACCCGCAAGGATACTGTCCTCTCAGAGCTTGGCAGAATGTATGTCGAAAAACTGACAGACGTTATCAGCAAAAGCACAGTCGGATGAGCTTCTTATAAATACTAATATATTATCATCCCCCGCAGAAAAAACTGCGGGGGATACTATTATCCTTAAAGTACCGGCATTTATCTACGTTCTTCAATATTATAATTGACATTTGCGGTACATCATGGTATAATTAATAAGTTGTAATACAGGCATAAAGCAGGTATTCCATAATGTTCCGAGACAGTATATACTGCTCATATCAGGAGTTGAATCTATTGAAAAACACATTTGGTTCGAGTATCTCGCTTACCATTTTCGGTGAGAGCCATGGTGCTGCAATAGGAGCCGTACTTGACGGCCTTGCACCGGGCATAGAAGTTGACGAGGATTTCATAGCCGCACAGATGGACAAGCGCCGTTCAGCCGGAGCTATCTCCACCGCAAGGCGTGAGGCAGATAAGGTAAGGATAGTCAGCGGAGTATTCAACGGCAGGTCTACGGGCACTCCCATAACCTTTTTTATCGAAAACCAGGATACAAGGAGCCGCGATTACGGCGAGCTTGCATATAAGGCACGTCCCGGCCACGCAGATCTTTCCGCCCAGATGAAGTATCACGGCTTTCAGGACTATCGCGGCGGCGGTCATTTCTCCGGTCGTATCACTGCCGGCATCGTCGCTGCAGGAGCAGTCATGCTGAAAGCACTTGAAAAAAAGGGCATCCTCATCGGTACTCATATACTCACCTGTGCCGGAATAAGCGACAGATCTTTCAGCGGCAATATCACTGACGATATCAGGAAGCTGTCAGAGCTTGAATTTGCCGTTCTTGATGAGAACGTAAAGCAGCCCATGACAGACGCCATCCTTGCCGCAAAGAATGACGGCGACAGCGTAGGCGGCCGCCTTGAAACAGCCGTTACCGGATTTCCTGCCGGAGTAGGCGAGCCCTGGTTCGATACTCTCGAGGGCGTACTCGCACACGGCCTGTTCAGTATTCCCGCAGTAAAGGGCGTGGAGTTCGGCGCCGGCTTTGCCGCAGCAGATATGAAAGGCAGCGTCTCTAACGATCAGTTCCGAAGCGCAGAGGGAGGGATAACCTCTGCCACCAACAACAGCGGCGGCATACTCGGCGGTATATCAAGCGGTATGCCCGTCATATTCCGTATAGCCGTAAAGCCAACGCCCTCCATCTACAAGCAGCAGGATACCGTTGACCTGAGGGACATGACCGATACCACCCTTACCATTCAGGGCAGACATGATCCCGCAATAATCCACCGTGCAAGAGTAGTTGTTGACAGCGTTACAGCCCTCGTTCTCAGCGATCAGCTTGCGCTCCGTTATGGTACAGACTGGCTTGCTTAACCATATATATAAAAGAAAGAAGGTCCATTCATGGGAATGAAAATGATAAGGGAGCTTCCGCATCCCGATGAAATAAAAGCAGCACATCCTCTTTCGGATGACCTGATAAAGCTCAAGGCAGAACGTGACGAAGAGGTAAGAAAGATATTCAGCGGAGAGTCTGACAAGTTCCTGCTTGTTATCGGTCCTTGCTCAGCCGACAACGAGGACAGCGTCCTCGACTACATCACACGCCTGAGAAAAGTACAGGAAAAGGTGAGCGACAAGATCGTAATGATCCCCCGTATCTATACCGGTAAGCCCAGAACTACCGGCGACGGCTATAAGGGAATGCTCCACCAGCCCGATCCGGCAGCTATGCCCGACCTTAAAAGCGGCATCATAGCTGTAAGAAATCTTCACATGAGAGCACTCGCTGAGACAGGCTTCTCCAGTGCCGATGAGATGCTCTATCCCGAAAACTACACCTATCTTGACGATCTTCTCTCCTATATCGCTATCGGCGCACGTTCAGTGGAGAATCAGCAGCACCGCCTTGTTTCAAGCGGAGTTTCCATTCCCGTAGGAATGAAGAACCCCACAGGCGGCGATATCACGGTTATGATGAATTCCATTACCGCCGCACAGCACCCCCACGCCTTCATTTACAGAGGTCACGAGGTAAGAAGCGACGGCAACCCCTATGCTCACGCCATACTCAGGGGTTATGTGAACGACAGGGGACAGTCATTCCCGAACTATCACTATGAGGATCTCATCAGGCTTGCTGAGGTCTATGCTGCAAAGGATCTGAAGAATCCCGCACTCATAGTTGATACCAACCATTCCAATTCCGGCAAGCAGTACCTTGAGCAGATACGCATCTCAAAGGAGATCCTCCACAGTATGCGCCACAGCACCGAGATCCGTGAACTTGTAAAGGGACTTATGATCGAGAGCTATATCGAAGACGGTTCTCAGAAGATAGGCGAGAACATCTACGGCAAATCCATCACGGATCCCTGTCTTGGCTGGGAAAAGACAGAGCGCCTGATCTACGATCTGGCTGAGCAGCTCTGAGGTCAGCGGCGATGAAAAGGATACTGACAGTCCTGCTTGCAGGAATCATGCTGCTTGTGCTCGTGTCCTGCGGCTCAGGTAACGGCGGACGCATAGTCATCACCCTGCGTTCAGATATAGCACCTGTGACCTGCGAGAATTTTGAATCTCTTGTCAATGAAGGCTTTTACAACGGCCTTACCTTCCACAGGATAATAGACGGCTTCATGGCTCAGGGCGGCGATCCGAACGGCGACGGCACCGGCGGCAGAAGCAGGACCATACAGGGCGAGTTCAAGGATAACGGCTTTGAAAACACCCTCTATCATAAACGCGGAGTAGTTTCCATGGCAAGATCTATCGGATATAACAGCGCATCGAGCCAGTTCTTCATCTGCTATACAGACTGCGGAATCCTCAACGGCCAATATGCCGCCTTCGGTGAAGTCACTGAGGGCATGGATGTAGTCGACAGATTTCTTGAAGTCAAGCGCTCCTTAGGCTCCGATGGCGAATTATCAAGCCCGAAGTCTCCCGTCAGGATGAAGTCTGTAAAGATGATGGAACCGGACGAAAGCGGTAATCATCGCGTTGAAATAATCATGGATAAGTTCTGATAAAAAAACAACACCGGCTGAAAACCTCAGCCGGTGTTTTATGTTATGTCCTTATGCTTCTCTCACAGCATCCTTCATGGACTTTACATATTCGTAGATATGTTTAGGTGCGTCCTTCCCGTACTGTTCGAGCAGTCTTACGATAGCAGAACCTACGATAGCGCCGTCTGAAAGAGCGGCCATATTCTTTGCCTGTTCAGGTCTGGAGATACCGAAGCCGACAGCACAGGGAACATCAGTGTTCTCACGCACTACCTTCACGATATCACCTATATTTGTGGTGATCTCGCTTCTGACACCTGTAACGCCGAGGCTTGAAACGATGTATATGAAGCCCTGTGCCTCTTTGGCGATCATAGCTATCCTGTCCTCGGAAGTCGGAGCGATCAGGGATATCATGTCTATACCGTACTGCCTTGCAAGATCATTGAATTCATCCTTCTCCTCAAAGGGAACATCAGGAAGGATTATACCGTCAACACCGGTCTCACAGCATCTTGCCATGAAGCGCTCAGTGTCGTAGGAAAAAACAACATTTGCATAGGTCATGAAAACGAATGGTATCTTAACGTCCTTGCGCAGATTTGCAACGAATTCAAATATCTTGTCAGTGGTGATACCGCCTGCAAGGGCTCTTATATTTGCACCCTGGATCACAGGACCTTCGGCAGTAGGATCCGAGAAGGGGATACCGAGCTCGATAAGGTCAGCACCAGCGTCAGCGGCTGCACGGACAGCCCTGCCAGTTGTTTCAAGGTCGGGATCGCCGCAGGTTATGAAAGGTATGAATGCTTTTCCGTTCTTGAAAGCAGCTTTAATATTACTCATTGATATCCTCCCCTCTGTATCTTGCAATAGCAGCGCAGTCCTTGTCACCGCGTCCCGAGACAGTGATTATGATGATCTGATCGGGGCTCATGGTGGGTGCGAGCTTCATGGCGTAAGCTACTGCGTGAGCCGATTCGATAGCGGGTATGATACCCTCTGTGCGTGAAAGGAACTCAAAGGCTTCAACCGCCTCATCATCAGTCACAGGAACATACTCAGCCCTTCCGATGTCATGGAGATGAGCGTGTTCAGGGCCGACACCGGGGTAATCAAGACCGGCAGAGATGGAGTATACAGGAGCTATCTGGCCGTATTCATCCTGACAGAAGTAAGACTTCATACCGTGGAAAATACCTATCCTTCCCGTATTGACGGTAGCTGCAGTCTCGAAGGTATCTATTCCCCGTCCGGCTGCCTCACAGCCGATAAGTCTCACGCCTTCATCGGGGATGAAGTGATAGAAGCTGCCGATCGCATTGGAGCCACCTCCGACACAGGCAATAACAGCATCGGGCAGTCTGCCCTCAGCTTCAAGTATCTGAGCTCTTGCCTCACGTGATATGACTGCCTGGAAATCACGTACGATAGTGGGGAAGGGGTGCGGTCCCATTACAGAACCGAGACAGTAGTGAGTATCAGAGATACGGGAAGTCCATTCACGCATAGCCTCTGATACAGCGTCCTTCAGAGTTGCAGTACCGGATTTTACGGGTACTACATCTGATCCGAGGAGCTTCATCCTGTATACATTGAGTGCCTGTCTCTTGGTATCCTCCTCGCCCATGAACACAACGCATTCCATACCGAGAAGAGCAGCAGCAGTAGCGGTAGCAACACCGTGCTGACCGGCGCCTGTCTCAGCGATAAGGCGTGTCTTGCCCATTTTCTTGGCGAGCAGTGCCTGACCGAGAACGTTGTTTATCTTGTGGGAGCCTGTATGGTTGAGGTCCTCTCTCTTGAGGTATATCTTAGCACCGCCGAGCTCCTTTGTGAGCTTGTCGGCATAGTAGAGCAGGGACGGACGTCCTGCGTAGTTATTGAGCAGCTCTGTGAGCTCCCGGTTGAAGTCCTTGTCGTTCTTGTAATGCTCATAGGCATTCTCAAGCTCTATAACAGCGTTCATCAGTGTTTCGGGGATATACTGACCGCCGTGAACGCCGAATCTTCCTTTTGATCCTGACATTGTTATTTTCCTTTCCTTGCGGCATGGGTAAATGCCTTCATTTTGTCAATATCCTTGTATCCGTTTGTTTCGAGTGAAGAGCTTGCGTCCACAGCGTACGGACGGAGAGATCTCACTGCCTTTCCGACGCTCTCCGCATCAAGCCCTCCTGCGAGGAAATAAGGCCTGCCGAAATCCTTTATGATGCTGTGATCGAAGCTGATACCTGAGCCCATTCCGGAATCGAGAAGGATGAAATCAGCGTCAGAGCCCATAGCTCTTTCTATATCCTCCTTGCTACCTACACGGAATGCCTGTATCAGGGGGCATTCGCAGAGTCCGCGCAGCCTGCTGATGTACTCGTTATCCTCATTTCCGTGAAGCTGCACCACATCTATGATCTCGCTTCTTACCAGCTCAGCGATAACGTCAGGTTCTTCATCAACGAACACTCCGACCGCAGCGATGCGGTAATCAAGCCTTTCCTTCAGCTTGGCAGCAGTATCACGGTCAACATAACGTTTGCTCGGCGGATAGAAAACGAATCCGATAAACTCCGGCAGTACCTCGTTGGCGAAGTCGATATCCTGTTCTCTTGTGAGACCGCATATCTTCACTATAGTCATTCTGTATTCCTCCATTCAGCGAGAAGAGCAGCCTTGTCAGCAACTCTCATAAGCGCCTCGCCCACAAGAACGGCATCAGCACCGCTCTCACGTATGAGCCTTATATCGTTTATATCCTTTACTCCGCTTTCCGAAACGAAGATCACATCATCGGGAACGAGCTCCCGCATACGTCTGCTGTTGGAGGTATCGACGGTAAAGTCCCTGAGGTTCCGGTTATTCACGCCGACTATCCTTGCCCCCGCCCTGAGGGCACTTCTTACCTCTTCCTCATTATGCGCCTCCACAAGAGCGGACAGGCCGAGACTGTCACATATACCGATGTACTCACGTATCTTCTCCTCACTGAGGATAGAGCATATCAGCAGCACAGCAGATGCACCCAGGACTCTCGCCTCATATATCATGTATTCATCAACAGTGAAGTCCTTGCGTATACAGGGAGTGCTGACCTCAGCTGTTATCTGTCTGAGGTATTCATCACTTCCGAGAAACCACTTCGGCTCTGTCAGAACGGAGATGCAGTCAGCTCCGGCACGTTCATAGTCCCTTGCTATTTCAAGGTAGGGAAAGTGTTCGGCGATTATGCCCTTTGAAGGTGAAGCCTTCTTGCATTCGCAGATGAAGGATAATCCCTCTCCTGAAAGTGCCTTTTCAAATCTGTATCCCGCATCAGGCATCTGTTCAGCAAGACGTCTTATCTCTCCGCGTGATATCCTTGCTTCGGATTGCTTTACACGCTCGCGTGCATATTCTGCAAGCTGGTCAAGTATATTCATTCTAAGCTCCTTATGAATTGGAAAGCTCTATCACTTTCTCCATTGTCGCATAAGCCCTGCCGGAATCTATCATTTCAGCAGCGAGCTTTACGCCGTCCTCCATAGAATCAGCCTTGCCGCCAACATATATAGCAGCACCGGCATTGAGGAGAACGGATTCTCTGCGAGGTCCCTTCTCGCCTCTGAGTATGGAGCGTGTGATCTCAGCATTCTCAGCAGGAGTACCGCCCAGCAGGTCTTCCTTGTTGCAGTAGCTGAAACCGAATCTTCCGGGAGTGAGGGTGTAGTTCTTCATCCAGCCGTCCTTGTATTCGCATACTGCCGTAGGAGCACTGAGTGAAATCTCATCCAGCTTATCTGTGCCGTATACTACCATACCGCGCTTAGAACCGAGCTTCATCAGTACCTCGGCAACAGGCTCGAGCAGGGACTGGTCATATACACCGAGCAGATGATACTTTGGATAGGAGGGATTAGTAAGAGGTCCGAGGATGTTGAACACAGTCCTGATACCGAGTTCCTTTCTTATAGGTCCGACATACTTCATGGAAGTGTGGTATTTCTGAGCGAAGAAGAAGCAGAAACCTGCCTCATTGAGGAGTTTCATGCACTTATCCGGCTCAAGGCTGATATTCATTCCGAGAGCCTCAAGGCAGTCAGCAGTACCGCTGAGAGAAGAAGCTGCTCTGTTTCCGTGCTTTGCCACCTTGATACCTGATGCAGCGATTACCATTGCAGAGGTAGTGGAGATATTGAAGCTGTGAGCGTTGTCACCGCCTGTACCTACGATCTCAAGGAGATCAAGGTTGTTCTCGAACTTCGTGGCAGCATCACGCATAGCAGCAGCACAGCCTGTTATCTCATCGATAGTTTCGGACTTTGTGCTCTTGGTAGAGAGTGCGGAGAGAAAAGCCGCATTCTGTGTAGCAGATGTCTCACCGGACATTATCTCGCTTATTACCTGATATGCCTCATCGTATGTCAGATCCTGCTTGTCAACGATCTTGATTATAGCTTCCTTAATCATAATTACTCCTCCGTTAAAGGTTAATAAAGTTTCTGAGCATTATCATACCATCAGGAGTCATTATGGATTCCGGATGGAACTGTACGCCGAATATGGGGTATTCCCTGTGCTGAACTGCCATTACCTCGCCGTCGTCTGCCATTGCTGTTACCTCAAGACATTCCGGCATCGTATCCGGATCTGCTGCAAGTGAGTGATATCTTGCGACGGGCGCACCCTCGTCAATGCCTCTGAACAGAGGGGAATCGCCCATGAACTTTATCACGGACTGCTTGCCGTGCATCAGCTTTCTTGCGTAAGTTACCTTTGCCCCGTATGCAGCACATATTGCCTGATGACCAAGACAAACGCCGAGTGTCGGTATCTTCTGACATACTGTCTTAGCTGCTTCAACAATGATGCCTGCATTTTCCGGACGTCCCGGGCCGGGGGAGAGGATGATGCGATCGGGAGCGAGCGCCTCTATCTCCTCAATAGTCATTTCATCGTTCCTGATGACTCTGATATCCGGTTCAATAGTACCTATAAGCTGATAAAGGTTATAGGAAAAGCTGTCGTAGTTATCTATAAGAAGGATCATAAGTCTGCCTCCTCTGCCATTTTAAGTGCGTTGATAACGGCTGCTGCCTTGTTGAGACATTCCTGATGCTCTGTCTCGGGCACGGAATCGGCAACTATGCCTGCGCCGCTCCTTACGAATACCTTGCCGTTCTTCTTGTAGGCAATCCTGATAGCGATACAGGTATCAAGGTTGCCGGTGAAATCGATATATCCTATAGCACCGCCGTATATGCCGCGCTTGTTCTGCTCGAGCTCAGCGATAAGCTGACAGGCTCTTATCTTCGGTGCTCCCGAGAGAGTGCCGGCAGGAAGAACAGCGCTTACCGCGTCAAGTGCATCAGCGTCAGGCCTTATCTCGCCGCGGACAGTCGAGCCGATGTGCATGACGTGTGAATAACGCTCGATGCTGTGCAGCTTCTCGACCTGTACTGTGCCGAATTTGCTTATCTTCCCGAGATCGTTACGTCCGAGATCCACCAGCATATTGTGCTCTGCAAGCTCCTTCTCGTCCTTCAGAAGTCCGGCCTCAAGCTCCTTGTCCTCCTCATCGGTCTTGCCGCGCGGACGGGTACCCGCCAGCGGGAAGGTGTGCAGCACGCCGTCCTCGAGCTTGACAAGAGTCTCGGGGGAAGCACCGGCGATCTCGACATCAGTTCCTGAGAAGTAGAACATATAGGGCGAGGGGTTGATAGTTCTCAGAACCCTGTAAGTGTTGAAGAGACTTCCCTCGAATCCAGCACTCAGGCGGTTTGAAAGTACTATCTGGAAGATATCGCCCTCGAAGATATGATGCTTTGCTCTCTCCACCATTTCACAGAATTCCTCCTTGTTGAAGAGGGGAGTTACCTCAGTGGTGAGCTTTCCGGCAGGCACCTTCTTTCTCTCGCCTTTCCTTAGAAGCTCAGCCATCTGTGTGAGCTCCATCTTGGCCTTGTTGTATCCTGTCTCGGGATCGCTGAGGGACATATTGGCGATGAGTATGATCTTCTGTCTGAAATTATCGAATGCGATGACCTTGTCAAACAGCATCAGGTCAACGTCCTTGAAATTCTCTGTGTCCGGTGTGTTCGTTCTGACTGACTTCTCGGCATATCCGAGAAAATCATAGGAGAAGTATCCGACCAGTCCTCCGGTGAAGGGCGGCAGATAAGTGAACCGCGGGCTCCTGTATCCTGCGAGTATGGATCTTATCCTTGATGCAGGATCATCGGTCTCAACGGTAACGTCGCCTATCCTCATGGTGTTGCCGGAGCAGGTGATATCGATCCTCGGATCAAAGCCGAGAAAAGTGTATCTTCCCCATTTCTCCTTCTCAGCGACCGACTCAAGCATATAGCAGTGAGTAGACACGTTCCTGAGTATCATTATGGCCTCGATAGGCGTGCAGATGTCGGAGAGTATCTCGCAGCTTACGGGGAGTATGTCATACTTTCCGCTGCCGGCGATCTCCTTTACTTTTTCGTACTTGGGCATGAATTCCATATACAGCACCTCCGTGTGTTTAGCCGGGGGCAATAAAAAAGCCCCCGACAGAATGTTGATTCTGTCAAGGACGAATAATCTTATCCGTGGTACCACCTTGATTCCCGGGAGACCGGGCACTTTGCAGGATACTATCATATCCCTGACGTTTAACGCACATCTCTACGTTGCAGAATACTCCGGCCATAGAAACAGCCGTTTGACTGCACCCTCAGCGGTCCATTTGAAGAACTGTTTTTCGCCCGGCTCTCAGCACCCCGGACTCTCTGTGGAAGCATATTCAACGTTATCTCCGCATCAACGGTTTATTGATCTTACGGATGACATTATAACACATCAATATTGATTTGTCAATATCATTTTGAAAAAAAGATAGTATTTTTATTGTCATTCTCACTTGACAAATCATCTCAAACGTGGTATAGTAATTAGGTAAAGTACAGTTGTTCGCCTGTGGCGGACGATTTATTGATTTAGGATGATTGCTATGGAAAGAAAATCGCAGCTTATAGTTGTTGACTCACAGATACTCCCGGACGTATTCATAAAAGTTCTCGATGTAAAGAAGCTCATGGCCCAGAAGGGCGAAAAGAGCTTTGCATCAGCCTGTAAGCGTATCGGCATATCCCGCAGCGCTTATTATAAGTATAAGGACAGCGTCTTCTCCTATGATGAGCTGTTCAGCCGGAAGATTGTGAATCTGTATCTGCTCCTCAGCGACAGTCCCGGAGTCCTTTCAAGTGTACTTGTCTTCCTCAACAGTCTTCACGCGAATATCCTTACCGTCAACCAGAGCATACCGGTAGACGGCGCGGCAGCTGTGAACGTCTCACTGAGAATGACCGAGGAATCGCCTGAAAGTCCGGATTCACTAAGTCAGATCAAGGATCTCAGCGGAGTGCTTGAAGTAAAGATACTTTCAGCTGAGTGATCTCCCTATGGGAGCAGAGTTAATAAATGGAGGTTAATCAAATGTCAGTCAAAGCAGCAGTATTGGGTTACGGAGTCGTAGGCTCCGGCGTAGTAGAGCTTTTTTATAAAAATAAGAAGAGCATCGAGAAAAGAGCAGGCAAGGAAATGGAGATCAAGTATATCCTCGATCTCAGGGATTTCCCCGATTCACCCTTCCGTGACAAGCTCACAAAGGATTTCAATGATATCCTCAATGATGACGAGGTAACAGTAGTTGCCGAGTGCATGGGCGGTGTGGAGCCTGCTTTCACATTTGTAAAGTCCTGCCTTGAAAAGGGCAAGAGCGTTTCAACATCCAACAAGGAGCTTGTTGCAGAGAAAGGCGATATCCTTCTCAGAACAGCCAAGGAGCATAACTGCAACTTCTTCTTTGAGGCCAGCGTTGGCGGAGCTATCCCGATAATCCGTCCTCTCCACAAGTGCCTTGCAGCCAATGATATCTCAAAGGTAGCAGGCATCCTCAACGGTACGACAAACTTCATACTCACGAAGATGTATAACGACAATATGCCCTTCGATAAGGCTCTCAGCCTTGCACAGCAGCTCGGATATGCCGAGAAGGATCCCACAGCCGACGTCGAGGGACAAGATGCCTGCCGAAAGATCTGTATCATTTCCTCACTTGTGTACGGCAGGCACGTTTATCCTAAGAGTGTCTACACAAAAGGCATATCTGATCTTGAGCTCTGTGACGTTGAGTCTGCAGAAGTCCTCGGATATGCTATCAAGCTCATCGCTCAGGTAACGCATCTTTCTGACGGAAGGATACTTCCCACAGTCATGCCCATGCTCGTTTCCTTCGATAACATCATCTCAGGCGTAAGCGATGTATTCAATACAGTGATGGTATATGGCGACGGTATAGATCAGGCTATGTTCTACGGCCGCGGTGCAGGAAAGCTGCCCACAGCAAGTGCGGTTCTCGGCGACATGATAAATACTGTCCAGCACGACAATACAGTTGATTCCCAGTACTGGGAGTCATCCGCCGATGACAGCTTTGTTGCACCGGTAAGTGAGCTCAGAGCTCGCTGGTATTTCCGTCTTCCTGCCGGAACAGAGTTTGCCGGTGAGGGCTCTTACAGCTCTGAGAACGGAGTATCCTATGTAACTGATGAAGAGCTGACTTTTGCAGAAGCAGAGGCAAGGGCAAAGGAGACAGGTGCTCTCGCATTCCTTCCTGTTCTTGAATAATTAATCAGGAGGTTAATAACTATGGAGATCAACGTTAAATCGTCTGATACTGATGTCGAAGCCGTTAAAACGAGCGGCAAAAACAATCTGATCACATATGTATTTCTTGCAGTTATGGCTGTTCTTGGACTTCTTTTCGGCATTCTCGGTCTTGTTAAAGCTCCTGTGAGCTTTGAAGACGGGATGAAGAACAAGTTTGAAAAGGGCTCCGTTGTTGAAGGTTATGCTGAATACGGTACAAACACCTTCCTTATCGATTATTCCCATGCGATCAACAAGATAACTCTCGCTCACGAGTACTACTTCCTTATACTTGATGAGAGCAGGACAAGCGCTGTTCTTGTACGTGCTCCCAAGAGATTCGGAAATAAGTTCGACGAGAGCATGGAAGCCAATGAGCTTGTACGTATAAAGGGCAAGGTCAGAAAGCTTAAAACAGATGTCCGAAACGAATTAACAAAACAGATTTCAAAGTATTCCTCGAGTGGAACATATGTTGAGTCGGACGTTTATGTTGATCTTCTTTCAACGAAGCTCAATATCCTTGCTATAATTCTTGGCGTCGGCAATCTTGCCATTCTGATCTGCGTTCTTCTTTCGCAGAAGAAGATGAAGGTCGGCGACGAGATGGTCAAGGCTCATAAGGGCGCGGGGTTCATTGCAGTACTGCTGTTCATGCTCTGCGGTTTCATTCTCCTTCGTCTTGTTCTCTTACTTCTTTAATATAAAGAAATAGTCCGGAAGCTGTTCTGATACAGCCTCCGGACTTTTTTATTCATGTGTTTTTCTGACCTCTGCGACTTCATATACCCTGAAACCGCCGTCGAACTGAGAGAAAGGGTATTCCTCATGCAGCTTATCTGCTGCACGCCTTATCCTCTCCTTGCCTATCTCACAGATATTTGTATATCCCTTGCGGTAAAGCTCGGAATCCTGCGGACATTCCTCACGGAGCTGTACAAGGATGAACCTGCGGTGACCGTCATCTTCCGCATTCATCTTCATTACTGCGTGTGCGGTCGTAGCGCTTCCCGAGAAGAAATCAAGGATAATATCGTCCTCCCGGCATACAAATCCGGCAAGGTACTGAACCAGCTCAACAGGCTTCGGGTAATCAAATACCTTCAGTCCGTCAAAGAGTGCGGTAAGAGCCTTTCCTGCCTGCTCAGTGGTATCTACGCCGACCTCCTTGTTGATGAGGTTCGGCGGCACCTCTGGTTCGTACTCCCGCTTCTCATAGGAGGGAGAGAATGCTCTTGTGCGGATAGAGACCTTCGTGCCTGACTCTATCTCGGAATCCAGCTTGAGCTGGCTCCACTTGAACTTTCCTTTGAGACGGAATGAGTTCTTGAAATACCCATTCTCCACAGTAACATCGTCAAGCAGCTCGATATCGTATCTGTCTGTACCGTATTTTCCGGCGCGGTATATGCCGTTGTCCATACCTGTATCTATCTTTCCTCCGGGGAAGAAGAGCACAGAGACACGGTTCGTCTGATTGAGCAGACCGTTGCTGCTGCGGCTTGTCTTGTGGACGCCCTTGTAGCGGACAGAGCTCTTATTCTTCTCATAGCATAGAACGTATTCAATGTTTTTCTTGATCTTTCTTGAAAGATTCGGCGGCGTTGCGCTCTTGTACCAGTTCCACTGACCGACAAAGTTTGACGGCATGAATACCTGATCGCAGAGCTTTTTAAGATTCTCCACCTCGTTGTCGTCAATGCTTATGAATATGACGCCGTCATCAGTAAGGAGCTCCCGGGCAGCAATAAGACGGGGATACATCAGGTTTAGCCAGTTGGTGTGATATCTTGCGCCCTCCTGATTATTGCGCTGCAGCTGACTGTCCTCCGTGTTTTCACCGGAAAGAGCTGCAAGCTCGGCAGCGGACATGGTGAAGCGGTCACGGAAGATCATATCAGAGCCGGTATTGTAGGGCGGATCTATGTAGATTATCCTGATCTTGCCGGAATACTCTTCTTTCAGCAGCTTCAGCGCCTCAAGGTTATCTCCCTCAATGTAGATATTTCCGGTGGTATCAGGCTCAGAGCTCTCTCCCGGCAGGTATCTGAGGACTGTTCCGGCAGGCGGAGTTTCCGCCTCCTTCTTTGCAGCGCTTTTTCCCGCCCATGTGAAGCAGTATTCCTCGGGAGCAGACTGCGGAGTCTCGCCGACAGCCTCAAGCAGCGCGTCAAAATCTATGCTGTCTTCCGTACAGGCTTCGGGAAACTGCTCCCTGACGAAGCTGTAGAATCTGCTTATCCTGTCATCGTTATGTGGTCCAGTGCTCTTTTTTGTCTGCTTCCGTGCCATAGCCGGTCCTCCGTTTCATTCAAAACTAATAGTATTATATCACAGATGTGCGTTAAAATCAAGAAAAAATGGTTTATGGACGGCTGTCTGCAATTCCTCGGAAAAATACTTGCATTTGTTATAGTTTTATTATATAATAGGAATAGACTGAATTTACAAGGAGATATATTTCATGATCTATGAAAATGTACTTGAAGCTATCGGACATACTCCGATAATTAAGCTCAATAAAATGAACAAGCCCGGTAATGCTGATGTGCTTGTGAAGTTTGAAGGCCTCAACGTCGGCGGCTCTATCAAGACCAGAACAGCATACAATATGATCCGCCATGCCGAAAAGGAAGGAAAGATAAAGGAAGATACCATTATCGTTGAGCCTACCAGCGGAAACCAGGGCATAGGACTTGCTCTCGTCGGTGCTGTCAGGGGATACAGGACTATTATTATCATGCCCGACTCAGTAAGCGAGGAGCGCCGCAAGCTCGTCAAGCACTATGGTGCAGAGGTCATACTCATCCATGATGCCGGAGATATCGGTGCCTGCATCGAGGAGTGCCTCAATACAGCCATGCGTATGGCAGAGGAGGATGAAAGGGTATTCGTCCCCCAGCAGTTCACGAACCGACACAATATCGGTGCCCACAAGTATCATACAGCCCTTGAGATCCTTGAACAGACAGCAGTCAGCATCGACGGCTTCTGCTCCGGCATAGGAACCGGCGGAACTATAACCGGTATCGGCGAAGCTCTAAAGGCGCAGTATCCGGATATGGAGATATGGGCAGTTGAACCTGAGAATGCTGCTATCCTTGCCGGAGGAAACATCGGTACTCATCTCCAGATGGGTATCGGAGACGGCATCATACCTGAGATCCTTAACAGGAACATCTACGATCATATCTGCATCGTCACTGACGAAGAGGCTATTCAGACAGCCAAGGATCTTGCAAGGCTTGAAGGGATCATGTGCGGTATATCAAGCGGTACGAATGTAGCTGCCGCACTGAAAATGGCAGAAAAGCTCGGCGAAGGAAAGACAGTTGTTACGATCCTCCCCGATACGGCTGAAAGATATTTCTCAACCCCTCTGTTCGATGACTGATGACAAAGCCCTGACGGCATTTACCGAGCCGTCAGGGCTGTTTTCATTTCATATTCTGCTTTCCGAGCTGCCAGAAGGCAACAGCGCTCGATGCCGCAACATTCAGCGAATCAACATCGTTGAACATAGGGATATAGACGGTATAGTCAGACCTGCTGATAGTCTCCTCGGTAAGCCCGTATCCCTCGTTGCCGAGTATGACTGCCAGCCTTTCCTCATTCCTCAGCCGCGGATCATCGATGCCTATGCTGTCCCTGATAAGCGCCATGGCTGCAGAGGAAAAACCGAGCTTTCTGAGCCTGTCCGGCTCTGCACCCGCTGTTCCTGTATATGTCCAAGGCACCTGAAAAACAGTACCCATGCTCACACGGGAAGATCTTCTGTAAAGCGGATCGCAGCAGTTATCCGTCAGCAGAACAGCTTCCATGCCGAGGGCAGCAGCCGAACGGAAGACCGCACCGATATTTGTGGGATTGGTAACATTCTCAAGAACGGCGATACGCTTTCTCCCAACGACTATCTCCTCCGGTGAGGGCAGGGGACGCCTTCTCATAGCACAGAGAGGGCCGCGTATGAGCTTGAATCCGATGATACCGACTATTTCCTCTTCGTCTCCGGCATACACAGGAGCATCTCCGGCACAGCTTAAAAGCCCTGCACCCTCACCGTCTATATGCTCATTATACATAAGGAATGAAACAGGCTCATATCCGCCTGACAGGGCTCGCTCTATCACCTTAGGGCTTTCAGCAATGAAAAGACCGGGCTCCGGCTCATAGTAGTGAAGAAGCTGCGGCTCAGAATTGCAGGAGTAGACAGAAAGATACTCGGGCAGTGCAGATTTGTCTGTGCTTGATACAGGTATGATCTCAGGCATTTCCATTCTCCGTTCATGTTGTTTTTCTCTATTATACGATAAAGAAGGGATAAAGTCAAACGTCTCAGAAGGGAAGAATAGGAGACAGTTATACAAATCAACAAAAAAGCATCTGAAAAGTAGATAAAAGGGTTGAAAAGTTATATATTTTGTGATAAAATAGTTATACAGGATTTCCTGAAATTTAAAGGAGTTGATTCTATGAAACGTTTAACATCTTTTCTTACAGCTGCTGTAATTGCCGTTGCACCTGCGGTCACCTCGCCGCTTTTCAGTGCCTCGGCAGAACTCGGCGGCTTCGCATCAGCAGGATCTATGTACGATATGGGCTTTGATTTCCAGCCGGGATTCTGGAGCATTACCATCAATATGCCCGGTACTCAGGAGCAGCGCGGTTATCTTGTACTGAATGAAGACGACAGCGGATCGATAATCGCACCGGAGATCGGCAATACCGACCGCATCATTCTTTCCAGAATGGGCGAGGTCGCCAACCTTAGATATGAAGGAGATCAAGAATCGTATTTCTATGATGTGACAGAAAAAGGCGATAAAGAGTACCAGCTGAAACTCCGTGACGATAATCTTACCATGACAATGAAGCTGCTTGATCCTGACGAGCGGGAGAATACACTTGTTTTCCATACCTTCAGCGAGCTCAGCAATCTTTCATTACAACATTATAAGAACGAGCATGACGGTTATGTTCCTGATGGTGTTCATACGTATATCGATGATGACGGAATGGCTGTTGTGCAGCTTTATGAGGACCATGACGATCATCATGTCGTTGTCGGGGCATACTGTGTAGATCCGAGAAACTGCATCGGCAGCGATCTCCTCGGTAACTATGTTGATATAAGAACAAGCTTAGCGCCTACGGCTTTCCTCAGGCCGGGAATATGGCTCGCTGAGTCTGACGGCAATAAATATGCTCCTACCTACTACTACTTCAACGAAAACAGCGCAGAAGGAGCGATGGTGGATCAGCACACCGGAGATACAGTCTATTTTGTGTACACTCTTGATGGCAACAAGCTGTCCTTCGGTGAAGACGAAAACGGAAATGAACTTGTATATGATATAGAGAAGGTGAATGATTCCACCTTTATAGCTACTGATGCAGACGGCTCTAAACAGACCTTCTCCTACATCGGCTTTAATTATAATAATAAAACAAGGATCTACAATGATAATGAGATAGCTGACATGATGGAGAATCTCTGCCTCAGCTGTTTAGGCCAGCTACCGCTTGATGTGGAAGTCCTCCCCTCTGACACCGGCTTTATGAATGTAACTGCCTATGACAGGCAGGATGAAAAGCGTAAAGCAATAGGACATCTCAGCGTAGACCGTTACAGCGGAAAGGCATGGGCTGATGACGGTTCTGTCGTACAGCTTTCTGATTATCTTGATTTTGACAAGATTATCCGGCACGGAGTATGGGAAACTTATGACACCCTTAATACCGAATTCAAGGCCGGCTATCTCGTTATAGAGGATTTTTCCAAAGGAATAATGATAAACGGAGCAGGCGGAGCCACAAGGGAGTTCACCTGGGACAGGAGCGGAAATACCTGCTATTTCAAGGATACCGAGACCGGTAAGGAGATCACCATGTATATCAGCGTCATCGGCAAGGATATGACGCTTACCTATACTGAAGGATCAAACGCTTCCGTAAAGCTCAGATACGTCGGAAACCTGAAGCCGGATAAGTTCAACTTCCACGGATACGAGGAGCTCTCATATTTCCTTAACGAGTATTACCGCGAGAAGACAGGCTATGACGGCACAATCTTCGACACATTAGATCATACAGACGATCATATGTTCACCGTTGATGTCATCGTGGATGATACTCCCTACACCTGCACAGTCGACAAGTATTCCGGTCTTGCCATGCTCAGCGACGGAACTGTCATCAATGTCCTTGATATGAAGGAGATCCAGCCGGTTATCGGCCCGTCTCTGAAGACCGGCGACATCAATTCCGACGGAATGATAGACTCTGCTGATGCCTCTGAGGTGCTTCTGCTCTACGCAAACGCATCAACAGGAACAGGTTCCGATGACGATAAGGCCAAGAAGGCAGCAGCAGATGTAAACAAGGACGATCTTGTAGATTCCAATGATGCCTCCCTCATCCTTTCATACTATGCCTATGTTTCCACCTCATCCGGAGACGGCGCAGTTGACTTTGACACATTCATTAAAGATGGTCCGAAAGAATGATTGATTAAATAAACTTAATAAAGCCCTCCTGTATTGACTTTTACTGTTTAAAGTGATATACTTTCAGATGTAAAAGACAGTCAAGGAGGGCTTATTATGAATATTCTCGTAGTCGGACTCGGACTTATCGGAGGTTCGATTTGCAAGGCATTAAAAAAATACACCACCCATTTTGTAGCGGGCAGTGATATAAATAAGGATATAGAGTTTGCTGCACTTCGCGATGTTGCTATGGATGAAGCGTTTACCGGTGATTACTCCGGATTTGACCTTGTCATCATGGCCTTGTTCCCGGATGCTACCGAGGCTTACCTTAGAGAGAACATCGCCAGACTGCCGAAGAAGGCACTCATTACCGATGTGTGCGGTATCAAGGGCGATTTTTCCGGCAGGCTCCTTGATCTTGCCGCAGAAAACGGTCTTCGATATATCGGTATCCACCCTATGGCCGGAAAAGAGTTCGGCGGTTATCACAACAGCAGCGCCGATCTGTTCCAGAAGGCTAATTTCATAATCGCCCCTCACGACGGCGCAGATGAAAAGGATATTGAAACTCTCCGTTCTCTCTCTTCTGAGATAGGAGCAGGCAAGATAGTCGTGACCTCTCCCGAGAATCACGACAAGATGATAGCCTATACCTCACAGCTCGCACATATAGTCTCAAGCGCCTATGTAAAGAGCCCCGAGCTCGGCCTTGAGTGCGGATTCAGCGGCGGCAGCTTTCAGGATATGACACGTATCGCCACGATGAACGAGCGTATGTGGACGGACCTTTTCATGCAGAACAGGGAAAACCTTATCTTTGAGCTGGATACGCTTATCGCTAACCTCAATAAATACAGCGAAGCACTCAGGAAAGCCGACAGTGAGGAAATGCTCCGCCTTATCGCCGAGGGCAGACAGCTCAAGGAGGACAACCTCCGCCACAGAGTCGGACAGCCTAACTGAATCTTTTCTCAAATTCCTGCTGCGGCGCCTTTATGTTCAGCACATTTAGGTATGCAAGGGGGGAATCCTCCGGCAGGGAGAAGGAAAGTCCGCAGGCGCACAGCTGCTGCCTGTATACGCCGTATCTCTTGTTTGCAGCGATATTTCCATACTTACCGTCACCGAGCAAGGGCGCACCGATATGCGCCATATGTGCTCTTATCTGATGAGTTCTACCGGTGTACAGAGTTATCTCAACAAGGCATTGACCATTTCCGGCCTCCGAGATTACTCTGTACCCGGTTTTTATTTCCCTGAAACCCTCAGCAGGGGAGTCACTTATCCTGACAATGTTCCGCCCGTCATCCTTCCGATGCCATGCAGTTATGACGTCTTCTCTGTGAGGAGGCGGACAAACGGTAACACATCTGTATATCTTATGAATAGCTCCGTCGCGTATGGCGGAATTGATCTCCCTGAGGGCGCTTGCTGTCTTGGCGGCAATCATAAGGCCGGCCGTATTCCTGTCAAGCCTGTTGCAGAGTGCGGGAGCAAAGGAATTCTCCGCTTCCGGATAATATTCCTTCCTGTTGTAAAGATAGTGCTTTATCCTGTCTATCATCGTGTCGTTCTGACTTCCGCTGCCGGAATGGGGATCAATGCCGACAGGCTTGAATACTATGATAATGTTCCCGTCCTCATATACAACATCGGGCTCTGCTTCAGCGCTTCTGAAAGAGAGGTCACAGGGCTTCGGAGAGGAAAGCTCATCCTTTACGAACACCCTTACTATGTCTCCCTCATTCAGTTTATCCGATGCTTCACATCTTTTACCGTTGAGTTTTATATCTTTTTTTCTTATAAGCCTGTACATCAGGCTTTTCGGCATATCAGTCATGGCTTTCGACAGGAACTTGTCTATGCGCTGACCGGAATCATTTGAGTTTATGATAAATTCTTTCATTTTTTGTTCCTTCTACACAAATATTCTATTATTCCATTGGCTAAAATGCCGGGTAAAACGATGATTTTGATTAAAAAATGTTGAACTATAGATATAAAATAGACAAATTCTTTGAACAAATTTGGTGTTAATTTACGATTTTTTGAACAGATGGGCTGAATATCATTCGTAGATTCTTGACATTTTGTAACCGTTGTGTTATAATTCCTATAGTCAGTCAGTGCAAATGAATATAGTCACTGACGACAGAAGAAAATGATATGCAATGTTATTTAGCAAAAGGAGTGAAGAAAACCATGAGCATATCAAAACGGCTGCTTGCTGCAGTCATGTCGTTCACAACCGCTTGTTCTGCCATGGTCGCTGTTGCAGCACCTACTGCTACAGCTGCCGATTACCCCGTCGCTGAATTATATCATACCACATCTTTACAAGAAAGTAAAGAGTCAGCAGAGGAAACTCCCTTCAGAGTTTTTGAGATCTACGATGCTTTCTATGGCACAACCACAACAGCAACGACCACTACGACCACCACTACGACCACAGCCGCGACCACAGCTACAAAGGCTGCAACGAAGCCTGCCACAACAGCTGCCCCGACTACTGCACGCGCAGTGACCACAACTACGCTGGCCGCTGTTACAACACCTGCACCTGATATCCCTTCTTATGTCCTTTCATGGGGCGTTGATGTTTCAAGGTATCAGATGACTATCGACTGGCCGAAGGTCAAGGCCGCAGGTATCGATTTCGCTATCATGCAGGCCGGCTACGGACGCTATCTGAATCAGGAGGACTACACCTTCGATATCAATATGCAGAATGCACAGGCTGCCGGTATCGAGTGCGGTGCGTACTGGTACAGCTACGCGATGTCTCCGGAGGAAGCTCTTCTTGAAGCTCAGGTGTGCTGCGAGATCATCAAGGATTATACATATACCTTCCCGATATACTTCGATATCGAAGAGCCCGCACACGGGTACCTTTCTGTTGCTGAGGTTTCAGCAATAGTTGATACATTCTGCAGTTATATCGAGTCTCAGGGTTATAAAGCAGGCGTTTACAGCTACGCTTCATTCCTTGAGTCCAAGATTTACCGCAACGTGCTTGAAAAGTACGATGTATGGGTTGCACAGTACGGTACAGAGGCACCTATCGCATATACCGGCGATTACGGCATCTGGCAGTATACACCCTACGGTGCTATTGACGGTATCCCCACACAGGTCGACCTCAATAACGCTTACCGCAATTACCCCTACCTTACATCACCTGATTCTTACTCGGGATTCGGAAGAGACAAAGACGGTTCACTTCTCCCTCCTGTAACAAAGCCAGCTGAGCCTCAGTATCCCAGAAAGGGAATCGACGTTTCAGCTGTTCAGGGCGATGTCAACTGGGATTCAGTCAAGGATGCAGGTATCGACTTCACAGTGCTCTGCGCCGGAAGCGGTACAAAGGCAGATCCGAAGTTCTCATCCAACTACGAGAAGGCTTCTGCAGCAGGCCTTGAAAAGGGCGCCTACTGGAAGGTCACTTCAACTACTGTTGAAGGCATCGTAAAGGAAGCCGAGGCATTTGAGAAGGCTATCAAGGGACTTAAATTCGAGTATCCCATATATCTTGATCTTTCAGATCCGGCGATCATAGATTCCGGTCTCGGCAAGGACAAGATGGCAGAGCTTATCGACGCATTCTGCGGATACTTCGAGGGCAAGGGCTACTACATAGGAGTTACGAGCTTTGAGTATTTCCTGAACAACAATATCGATGCAGCCCTTTATGAGAAGTATGATGTATGGATAGCAAGCCACGGCGTAGGCAAGCCTGATTTCAGCAGCAAGTACGGCGTATGGCAGTACAGCTCAACAGGCGAGATCGCCGGAGTCAAGGGTGCTGTAAGTCTTGATTACTGTTACAGGGATTATGCTTCTGTAATGGCGGCCTATCATCTTAACGGATTCTGATCCATAAATGATTCTACGCATACCGGTCTTCCGGTATGCGTATTTTTTGAGGAGGAGAAAATGATCGAGTTCATAACCGGCGCTTCCGGTACCGGAAAAACAACGCTGATGTTCGAGCGTATAAAGAATTCCGGTACTGAACCCTATAAAAAATGCATCTTAGTGCCTGAGCAGTATTCCTATGAATTTGACAAGACATTATACTTCTATCTTGGCGCAGCCGGCTTCAATGAGCTTTTCTCCCTCAGCTTCACAAGTCTTGCCCGTCAGCTCTTCCAGCTCTACGGCGAACCTGACAGAAAAGGGGAGTACGCTGATGATATGGCCAAGATGATACTCATTTATCAGGCTGTATCTGCTGTCCGCAAGGATCCGGGCAGGCTTTCCTATTTCCGCCGGCAGAGCGGCAAGGCAGGCTTTGCCGAGGAGGTACTGAAACTAATAAGCGATCTCAAGAGGGCAGGCATCACTCCTCAGCAGCTTGAAGGGCGTTCAGCTCTGCTTGATCCGAAGCTCATGGACAAGACCAATGATATAGCTGCGATCTACTACAATTATGAACGCCTCATGGAGGAATACGGTTTCAAGGACAACCTTGAGAATATCCGTGAAGCAGCAAAAATAGCAGCCTTCAACCGCTATTTTGAAGGCGCAAGCGTTTTTCTCGATGAGTTTGAGAGCTTTACCGGAGATCAGATCGAGCTGCTGAAGGTCATCATCTCCTCTGCTGAGAATGTATGTATCACCCTGCGTACTGATGATGTATACGCTGAGAGATATTCCCTGTTTGAAACAGTAAACGATACATTCAGACGCATTACCGAACTTTGCTGGGAATCCGGCAAGGAATGGAAGGTAACTCATTGCAGCGGGTGTTACCGCTATTCTTCACCTGATCTTGCCTATCTGAGTACCTTCATTACCCGCAACAGAAAGTATGAACCGGCCAAAGCGCCTGTTCCTTCTTCCATCCGCATATTTGAAGCGCGAGATATGTACAGTGAGACGGAGTATGTCTGTGCAACTATAAAACGAATGATACATTCCGACAGTTCACTCCGTTTCAATGATATAGCCGTCATTTCAAATACTATCGAACAGTATACTGATGTTCTGCGTTCCGCATTTGATATATACGGCATCCCCTGCTTTATGAGCCTTGAAAAGTCAGTGAGCCATACACCGCTCATGGTCTATTTCACAACTCTTCTCGAGCTTGCAGGAACAAGAAGACCGCGCACCGAGCTTATCCTCCGCCTTCTGAAGTGCGGTATATCGGGCATATCCTCCACAGATACCGCCAAGCTCGAAAACTACTGCTACCGCTGGAGCATAGACGGTGAACAGTGGTACTCTCCCTTCACAGGAGAAGACGAGGAGCTCGAAACAATAGAAGCCCTCAGATGCTCGGTGATGGAGCCTCTGAAAAAACTCCGCCGTAAGCTCAGCACCAGGAGTTCGGCAACGGATATCTGCAAGCTGCTCTACAAATTCCTCACAGATTCCGGCATAGATACTAACCTTGCACAGCTTATGGAAAAGCTCATAAGTGAGGATCAGGATAACGAAGCAGCGGAGCTGAAAAGACTGTGGGGCTGCCTTATGGATATACTCGACAGTACAGCCTCGACTCTCGGTGATACCGAGACAGATTTCTCCGAGCTGGCTGCCGTTATGCGTTCTATCATAAGCCGGCTTACCTATTCGCTCCCGCCCCAGACGCTTGATGCTGTCACTATCGCCTCTGCGCGTACAGCAAGACTCAACAGTCCGAAAGTGGTCTTCGTCATGGGAGCGACCGACGGCAGCTTCCCGAATCAGGTCAGTCTCCACGGACTATTCTCTGAGGCGGACAAACAGCAGCTTCTTCTGAAAAAGATAGAGATATCACGTCCTCTGTCTGACCTTATCGTCTCCGAGCGCCTGATAGTATATAAAGCACTTACATCGGCTTCTGACAAGTTGGTTCTGACCTATCCGCTTTCCGATATGTCAGGTCAGACAAAGTATCCGGCGCCGTGTATCAGTCAGATAAGGGAGATGTTCGGCGATAAGCTGAAGCTCCTTACAGAAGATTCCTTCAGACCTGATTACTACGCAGTCACCCTCCGTTCTGCCTATTATCACTATATGCAGGACAGAAAGCTCGGTACAAAAGAGATAGCATCTATAAAGGCTGTCCTTTCCTCCGAGCCTGAGTATGAGCGCAGGATCAGCATGGTCCTCAGCCGTTCCGGCCATACTATCGATCAAAGGATAGACAGCGGACTTATGCAGAAACTCAGGAGCTTCGAGCCCCTCCGTCTTTCCTCCACAGCCCTTGAAAACTACAGCAGATGCCATTTCATGTATTTCTGCAACGCTTTTCTGCGGCTGAGAGCCCCTGAAAAGATAGACCTTGACCTGCGTGTTGCAGGTGATATCGGTCACGAATGTATGCGCTCAGTCCTTTGCAGCCGCAGCAAGGAGGAATTCATAGGCCTTTCCTACGATAAGATAAATGAGGAGATACATTCGGCTGCTGACAGATACTGCAACGAGAAGCTGTCAGGAGATTTCGGCAAGGATGAACGATTCACGCTTATCCGCAGCAAGCTTGAGGAGCAGATGTCCGAGGTGCTTCTCCATGCACAGCAGGAGCTTATGTCCACCAGCTTCATACCGGCCGAGTATGAAATGAAGATACAGGGAGAAAACGCAGTAAAGCTTTCCTATGCAGACGGAAAAACACTGTATTTTGAAGGTATCGCCGACCGTGCAGATATATGTACGGTAGGTGACAGCAAATACATACGCATCATCGACTACAAAAGCAGCGGAAAGCAGATCAATAAGAATACACTTGCCTCAGGGCTCAATATGCAGATGCTCCTGTATCTCTTTGCCTTATCAGGCAGCTCCGGACGCTACTCCGACTGTATCCCTTCCGGCGTGCTCTATTCACCCATATTCGGCAAAGAGTCCGAGCCGGCAGAATCACGTCACGAGGCGGAACTGAAAGCTGATCCTGACGATCAGTTTTCCTCCAGCGGACTTGTTCTCAGCATCCCCGAGGTGCTGGAAGCTATGGAAAACGGCGTATCAGGCAGGTATGTGCCGGTAAAGTACAAGACTGACGGTACACTGACACAGGCATCAAGCTGCATTTCATCAAGCGGAATGAAGGAGCTCAGAGATTTCACGTTCCGCACACTTGTCGAAATGGCTGAATCCCTGCTCGACGGACACGCAGAAGCCCTTCCGCTGAAGGGTGACAGTCTGTGCAAATATTGCGGGCTCGGTAATGTCTGCGACAACTCAGATGCTCTCCGGTGCAGACAGCCCGAAGAGAGCAGGCTCGCAGAAGCTGAAAGAATACTCTCTGAAAAGACAGAAGCAAAGGAGGCGGATCAGTAATGGCATGGACAGAACAGCAGCAGGCAGCTATCAATGCCAGAGATTCATCGATCATCGTTTCGGCAGCAGCCGGAAGCGGAAAGACCGCCGTCCTCACCGAAAGACTTGTCCAGCTCCTTGCCGATCCCGATTCGGGTGTAGCCGCTGACAGGATAGTAGTTGTAACGTTCACGAACGATGCGGCTTCTGAATTGAAGAAACGCCTTGACATGAAGCTGAGAAACCTGATAAATGAAGATCCCTCCGATCTTCACCTGCTCAGACAGCAGATGCTTCTGCAAAGCGCAAAGATATCCACCATAAACTCCTTCTGCTTTGAGCTCCTGAGGGATAATATCACAGATCAGGGCATCACCTCCGGCTTCACAGTACTTGATGAAGCAGACGAGGCCGTCCTCAAAGCGAAGTCTATGGATGAGCTCCTCAACGAATACAGCCGCGATCATTTTGAAGACATATCCCTGCTATATGACAAGTTCTGTTTCCGGGACGAGAAAAGGCTCTGCGAGGTCATCCGCCTTGCCGACAGCTTCCTCAGCTCCGTTTCCATGCGTGACCGGTGGCTCGCTTCCGTTGCAGAGGAATACAGCAAGGGCTTTGAAGCCTCTGTTTACCAGAAAGCACTCAGCAGAAGCATCATTAAGAGACTTCGCAGAGCGTCGGAGATTCTTGAAGGTAATATAAGCCTTGTTGAGAAGATCTTTCCTGATCTCACAGGTGTAAAGGCTGCAGCTTCCACCCTTCAGCAGGCAAGGGACAATGCCGATACCCTATGTGATATCCTTGCTCACTTTGAAAGGAACGGCAGACCTCCGGCCGGTCTTCCTGACAGGAAGGAGCTGTTCGGAAGGCGTGTCTCTGTTCATAAGACAGTGGTCTGCGACCGTGAGCTCCTTGAAATATACGGTGAACGCCGCAAGAAGGCGGTTGATGAAGTCATTGCTGCACTTGATATGTCAGAAGCCGCACAGGCAGACTATGAAGAGACAGGTGAGTTCATAACCGTTCTTACAGGAATGATAAGACGGTATCAGGAGATAGTATGGCAGCACAAGACGGAGAAGAATGCCATCAGCTTTGATGACGGAGAAAGACTTGTCCTCGAACTCCTTGCCGATGTCAGCGAGGACGGGTATATAATCCAGTCCGAGGCAGCAAAAGCGGCCGCTGACTATTATAGTATCATTATGATAGACGAGTATCAGGACTCAAATAACAAACAGGATCTCATATTCAAGCTCCTGTCAAAAAACTACAGGAATGACGAGAACGGCGAGCCTGTGTACGGCACCAACGTATTCCTTGTAGGAGATGTCAAGCAGTCTATCTACGGCTTCCGTCTTGCAAACCCCCGTAACTTCACGTCGACTCTCAGACGTTCCGTTCCCTACACTCCCGAGGGCAGAGAACAGAATAAAGCAATATTACTCAACAAGAACTTCAGAAGCTCTCCTGAGGTCATCTCCTCCGTAAACTATCTGTTTTCCCAGATAATGACAGAGCCGTGCGGCGGAGTGGACTATACTGCCGACGAGTACCTTTACTATGGTGCAGAGCGTTACGGAGAAGGAGACAGTTCCAGAAAGACCTGCATATCATTCATAACCGAGACAGAAGACGATGTTACCGTCAGCGGCAATACTGAGGCAGCCTGTACAGCCGAACGCATAGCAAAGATGATACACGCAGGAACTGAGGTCATAGAAGAAGGCAGCATCCGTCGGCCGTGCCGCCCATCGGATTTCTGCATCCTTGTCCGCGGCAACGAGCCTACAAAACTGTATGCCATGGAGCTTGAAGCAAGAGGTATATCCGCAAGGGGCAGCGAAGAAAAGGGCTACCTGACTTCAAGGGAGATATCAGTCCTGCTCGATCTTCTCAGAGTCATAAGCAACCCGCTTCTTGATATACCGCTTGCGGCAGTAATGATGTCCCCCATGTATGCCTTTGACCTCGGGGAGCTGGCCTATATCCGCACATTCGATACCTCCTCGCCGCTGTTCACAGTACTTAATGAAGCAGCAGACGGCAGCTTTGAAGGCTTTGACGATATGTTCCTTCAGCAGCGTATCAGGGAGCTCCTTGATTCACTCGAAAGCTTCCGTCTCAGCTCCGTGACCATGACTGTCGGAGGCCTTATTTCCTACATCTATGATACCACGGACTTCATATCTGTTATGCAGCTATACAGTGACGGCGAACGTAAACGTGCCAATCTTCGCGCACTTGTTGAATATGCACGTAATTACGAAGCTTCAACTGAATTTGAGGGATTCGGCGGCCTCAGCGGATTTATCAGACATATCGACAGCATTCTTGAAACAGGCTCTGGTACATCGGGTAAAACTCCTGCTCCGTCGGGAGATTATGTTTCTGTGCAGACTCTTCACAGCTCCAAGGGACTTGAATACCCCTTTGTATTTATTGCCGAGACCTCCAAGAAATTCCGTTTTGACAGCTATCCTGCCATGTTCTCCGACGACGGCAGAGCAGGCTTTATCCTCAGCGACAAGAAGCTCAGGAAGCGTTACAGCACCTTCCAGCGAGGGATTCTGTGCGATGAGAAACGCAGTGAAGCAAGGAGCGAGGAGCTCAGGCTTTTGTATGTCGGCCTCACAAGAGCCAGACAGCAGCTTTTTATTGATCTTAAATGGAATGACAGCGTAAAGAATTCCCTGAAGGACATGATCGAGCACTGTGCGATCAGCAGGGGGGACATAACCTCCGTGTCAGAGAATGCAATCTGCTATGCTGACTGGATATGGGCCTCTCTCCTTCGTAACAGCTGCTTCGGAGCTGTCTGTGATATGCTTGAAGCAGACACAGGTGCTTTCGGACTTCCCGGGCCCGTATACGAGGAAGATCTGTTCAGCTTTGAGATCTGCGGCATTACAGGCGAGCAGGCTATCGTTGCATCAGCCGAGGAAAAGACGGCTCTGCCGGACGAAAATATATGCCGGGAGCTGATCGAGCTTATCAACGATGACTACGACATGACCATGTCGGAGCTTCCGGCAAAGCTCAGTGTAACGCAGCTCACAAAAAAAGCAGCCGAGAACGAGGAGTTCGATATGACTCTCCAGCGTCCTGCATTCATGAGCGAGACCGGCAGACTGACCGGAACAGAAAAGGGAACAGCAGTACATACCTTCTTCCAGTACTGTGATTTTGATGCAGCCCGTAATGATATAGTATCTGAGAAGGAACGTATGATCGGACGCGGATATCTAACAGAACGTCAGGCAGATGTGATCTCTCCCGTCACAGTTTCACGCTTTTTTGAGAGCGAGCTTTACAGGAGAATGACGGCTGCCGGCAAGGTATGGCGCGAAAAGAAGATAATGGCAGCAGCATCGGAGCTGAGTATAGATATCCCTGCGGCTGAACAGTTCAGAACAAGCGACGCCATGGTAAAGGGTATCATCGATCTTCTGTTTGAAGAACCTGACGGGATAGTTATTGCGGACTACAAGACTGACACGGGAGTATCTGCCCGTATCCTCAGGGAGAGATACAGGAATCAGATGCTGCTTTACAGGTCTGTGGTCGAGCTTACTATGCACAGGAAGGTGAAGGAACTGCTTATCTACTCCTTCTCCCTCGGGAAGACCATAAGTATAGAATAAAACAAGGCCTCCGTTATTGGAAAACGGAGGCCTTTGCCTTTCAGAAAGTATGGTATTCAGTTTTCCTCTGATTCGTCAAGGAATCCGAATGGATCGGTAGGCCGCGGAGCGGATTCGCTTTCCGCAGCATCCTGCAGAGTGAGGGGAATGTCAATATCCTCGCCTGAGCGTTCTACTGTTATGGTGATAGTATCGCCGGCCTTGTACTTGTTGACTATACGCTTTAGATCGGCAGAAGTTGTGATAGCTTCACCCTCGATACCGATGATTATATCACCGATCATTATGCCAGCTTTCTCGGCAGCGCTGCCCTCGGTTACGCTTTTCACATACAATCCCATGGGGATGTTGAAATAGCGTGAGTAAGCCTCGGTGACATTTGTGCTGGTTATGCCGATCTTAGGCCTGCCTGTGACGTGATTATAGTTGATTAGGTCGTCAATAATGACCTTGGCATTATTGATAGGGATGGCAAATCCCAGTCCTTCGATAGTAGCCTGACCTGAGCTGTAGCTGTTGGACATTTTTGCGGAGTTGATACCGATGACCTGTCCGCAGCTGTTGAGAAGGGGACCGCCGGAGTTACCGGAATTGATAGCAGCATCTGTCTGGATAAGCGTCATATCCTTCTCATTGATGGAGATCTGACGGTTGAGCGCAGATACGATACCGCTTGTAACAGAGCCGTAAAGCTCAAAACCGAGGGGATTTCCGATAGCGATAACCAGCTCTCCGACTCTGAGATCATCACTGTTTCCGAACTCAGCAGGAGTAAGACCGACTTCATCGACCTTCAGCACAGCAAGATCAGTTTCAACGTCGTAAGCGATTATCTTAGCCGGATGTTCGCTTTCGTTACTGAAAAGAACTGACACCTCAATGGCTTCACCGCATTTGTAATCGCTGTCATCATAGATTACGTGAGCATTGGTGATGATATAACCGTTGTCAGTCATTATGATACCTGTACCTGTGCCTATGGGATGCTGAGTTTCAGTCTCTGTGCGTATACCGCCCCAGCCCCAGGTATTGTAAGTGCGCGTGTATTCAAAGGTTGAGGACACTCCCACAACAGACGGCATTATCTCGTCAACGATATCGGGAAGATACTTGGCATCCTTTCTCGATGCGATAGAGATAAGGCTCGGCATATCCTCGCTTATCTCAGCGTCCGTGATAGTCTCAGTAGCCGGAGATGTTACCTCAGTGCTGCTCTTGACAGACAGTTCCTCATGGCTTCCGGTGATATCCTCTATATCCATTGTAGTGGCGTTCAGGAACCTGTATATCTGGTATCCGCCGCAGATGCCTATAAAGAAGCAGAGTATGGTTATAACTGCTTTCAGACCTGTGTGCTTCTTTTTGGGACTTATATCATCGTACTGATCTCCGTAGCCTGAGCCGCCGGAAATGCTGAAGCTGTATTCATCCCTGCCGGACTCCTCCCTGAGATCATCCTTGTGATCTTTATAAAAATCAGACATATTTGCAACCTTCCTTGATGATGGTCATGATCCGAAACTAATTTACTATATTCTATTATAACCTTTATTGTGATAAATAAATGATAGCATACGGAAAAAACAGTATTTACATGAAACATCCGTTAAGATCACAGCATAAAAAAACTCTCTGATCCGCAGGAATAGAGATTACCCATAAAAGCATGACGTGCTGTGCTAACAATACAGACGCATTTCCAGATGGGTTCTTCTTGATTTGATATACCTGATGTGATATAATAGTCTTATGATAAATGGGGGTGATATTGCAATGTCAGTTGAAAACTATATTGAACTTTACGCAGACAGTCCTTCTGAGCTGATCGGGCTGATGCAGAAGCTGTACCCGTTCAGTCCGAATGAAACTAATGATGAAAGATGTTTCCTTAACGATCATATCAACGTATATGTCCATTCTCTTAGTGACAAAGTGATACAATGGAAAGATGAGGACTATGGTGTCAGTGTCAATCACTGTCTATCCTTTCAGTATTTCTCTTCTTCCGACTGCAATTCTGCGCCCGAGCTTCTGTATGTGATGAGACAGCTGGTGCGTATGCTCAACTGTGATCTGCTCTATGAGCCTAACGGCGACAGTCCGGTAATGATGCGGCGTTCCGGAATACTGCTGTTTGATGATTATTTTGACAGGTATTTCGGCAAAGGGGCATCCGATTCCCTTCGTGAGCAAAACCTGATCAGTATCACAGCCGATATGTCAATGGAAGATATCATGGAGCGCTGCGAGGAGAAATTCGGGGACGATTTCAACTGGTGGATGCTGCCGGAGGAGAAACGCGAATCGCCCTTTGTACCCGAACTGAAACATGAACTCGGCGAAGATGATCCGTTTTTTGACGGTCGGGTTTATGCGGTATGCAAATGCGATGCAAATGATGATATGCTGTTCCGGTCGGTAAGGAAAGACGGAACGGAACTATGGCGCATTTATCATCTTACCTATTCACACCGCCATAAAGGGAGGGGTTTCCTATCAGGCGGGATTTTGAAAGCGGACAAAAAGCAGCGGAATATATAATCAGCCGTTATATTGAAGATAATGAGAGCTGCGGCATTAGACTGTAAAGCAGCCGTTCGACAGAATAGAATAAAGCACCTGCTGTCAGCAGGTGCTTTTTATGCCTTCATGATAGTCGAAGATGGATCGCAGTCTCCGTTCAGCCTGACAATGGCTCAGATTGTGAACTTGTCCCAGTCACTGCCGTCAAACTGATTAAAGCTCCATATATTACAACTGTCAGTCTTGTTGAATGACAGAAGGCGATCAAAAACTCTGATCTTCCTTCTGACGTCGCGGAAGGAATATAAGCATTTAACATCCGGAGAACCTGAAGTATAGTGTCTCACGATATCTATGAAGTCATTCAGAAATGTATATCCTGCCTTTTCTTCAAACTCGCTGATCAGGTTTTCTGATTCAAGCGGTTTTGCAAATCTCCATTTCATTATTATTTCCTCCTAATCATTATTATATGGCCGTTTTGTGCTGGTTTAACTATCTTTCTGATCCTGCCAGGAATTCCTTTATCTTTGAACTGATCCTGTCGCTTTCATAATAGTGGATATAATGGCCGCAATCCAGTAAAACAATCTCAGCATTTACAGATTCAGCGTATTTTCGTTCGTTGCAGATCCAGTTCGGCGATGTCTGTTTTCCGTCAGATACAAACAATAGAGCCGGACATTCGGCTTTACCTGCTTCAGCAACGATACGGGCATTATCAAGGACCTGTGCAGCTTCATTTATATAGCAGTTATTCATCATATTCCGCCTTTTAAGGAGGTTGTGCTGTTTTATCTCATCCTTGCTCAGATCTCTTTTGCTTATGGGATACCAGAACAGCAGCCCAAGGTCATTCAGCTTTCTGAATCTCCGCATAAGACCTAAACGCCTGTTTATCTCCTTGTCGCCCCATTCCAGATATGACAGCGGTGTCGCCATATCAAGACCGATGATCGATTTTATATCCTCTGGGAACATCTGCTTCCAACGGATAGCTTCCAAACCGCTTAATGAATGGGGGAGAAGTATATAGGGCGCTTTTTCGCCAATCATATCCAGAGCCTGCCTCTGATAAGAGACAACAGAATCGATATCGCAGGGACATTCAAAAAGATCGGAATAACCGTAACCGAATTTCTCAATTACAATTATACGATAATCGTCAATCAGCTTTCTGTACAGTACCTTGAAATCATACATGGGCGAAACTGTACCTGAGCCTGACATAAAAATGAGCTTTGGCTTATTTATATCACCACATCTGAAAATATGCAGCTTATGGCCGTATATCCGCACATACTCCAGATCATCTCTGAACTTATCTTTCATTTTCCACCTTATATTTGTTGTAGTCTGATACTGATATCCGCTTTATCTCAGTTATGGAAACAGCGTGTCCATATCAACTGTGAAGATGCACGACTTAAGATCTCAGAAATCCTCAGGATCTACATGATATACATTATCATAATCCATGCTTAAAGCATAATCTGCTGAAAAATCACTCTGACGAAAAACAACAGACCATACAGTAGCCACATCCTGACCTTCACTTTCCTGTCTGGTCGCTTCAAGGAGCTTCATGGAATCTTCTGCCGTATTCTCAGCCTTTTCTCTTAAAGCATTGTCGAGAATATCAAATCTGCTGCACTGCCCTGAGTAATTACCCTTCAGCGAACGGGCTGACATTGTGAAATTTGTGCATACAGGATATCTGAGTACCTTCATTTCACGTTTATAAAACTCCGCAACAGCAGCATCTCCGTTTACATCGGAAATAAAGATATGCTGTGTCCAGCCGTGAGCGGTGTTTATGTCATACCGCTCCAGCAGTTCAATGGCTTCGTCCACTGTAGCAGCGCGGTCAAGCAGCATACGTACCGCCATAGTGACGATGATATCCGGCTTATCATTATCCATATGTGTTTCGCCGTGGTGATCCGTATCAAGCAGCGAAGCGGCCAGCCCCTTCTCGTTCATGCCGTCAACACACATATACGGAGCAGCCAGCAGTGCAGCCCTTCCGTACAGGCTTGTTACAGCATGATCGTATTCTTTGCCCACCGAGAGCATATCAGTTGAAACTGTCGATATAGAAGCGTATCCGTTATGGGGATGAGTATACAGGCAGAGTACATCTGAACCGTATAAGTCAAAGTTCCGGCCTGTAAGGTATCCTCCGTCAGGAGTTGCCGATGCAAAAGCAGCGCAGCCGTATTTCGAGAAGTTGCCGTCTATCTGATATCCGAAGAACATATCGTCGCAGATATAACTAAGCAGTTCTTCTTCATTCCTGATACCTGCGGCCAGTGCCTTGTCAAGATGATAGTTCTGCCGGTAATTCATTCTGTACAGATCGCCGTCTATATTCCTGATACTCATCATTGATGCGAGCCTGCCATAGAGAATGATACCTGCTGCCATGAGTGTAATGAGTATAAGTCCCGCAAGGCTCAGGACTGTGAGCCTTATGAACTTTTTTGCTTTATTTTTCATGTGGTCTGCTCCTGTGATAAAATTACTAAGTAAAAACAGTATAGCATGAATTTACAGAATATGCAAGCGGAGAGGCTGTCAAGCCCACGAACTGCTTATGCTGAAAGGTGTTCCGATCGGCCATATTGTCTCGTCAGGCAGAAATCAGTTTCTTTTTCATCAGACAAAGATCGAAAACATCCAGGACATTGTCATCACAGAGATCTCCTGCATTCCAGTCAGCAAGGTGTGTGTCTGTAACAGCGAGCAGCCATTTCTGCAGCGATATTGCATCTGCTATATTGAATTCACCGTCTGCATTGACATCTCCGGCCACTGCCGCTGCCGGTACAAGGTGAAGTCTGTTTGTTGACAGTGTGTTCTTGTTATCGAACCGAACTGTCGGATCCTTGCCTGCGGCAAGCGGATTATCACTGTCATACATAGCAAGGCTTATAGGGGCATTATCATCAGGAGTACCCTCATATTCAAACATGAAGGCCTTCTCCTCTCCGTCATGGAAAGTGCCCTTCCCGATCCTTACCGGTTTTCCGAAGTCTTTTATCTTGTTTCCGTTGGCATCGGTGATCTCCGCACAGAGATCAATATTGAAGAATGCAGGTGCAAGACCGGTGTTCCTGATCCTCACGACCAGCTTATTCTCGTATCGTGCAGCAGAGGTAACGGTGAAATTATAACCTATCCGATTGCACATTTCATCGATAACATCCTTCTGCTCCTGATAGAATCCATAGCTGCAATTACTGTCCTGATCGAGGGCAAATACGGACATATGCGGGATCTCAATTGTCTCCCGGAAACGCTGAGGTGTCCAGTTTGCATAGGAATACTCATTTTCTCTTACAGCATCCCTCATCCACGAATAGGGCCAGTAATTCTCCCCGATAACAGGCATATTCGCTCTGTAAGCAGGCTTCAGGCTCCATTCAACATTCGGGATAGAGATAAGACCGTCATCGCGCTTTGTTATCCCGACAGAGAGTGCATACCGATAGATCTCTCCGCGTGCGTTTGACGGAAGCACGAGCAGAGTTTTCCTGAATGCCGCTGCATAGCAGTCCAGCATATCCTTCTGTATCTCAAGAGAGGGCATATACTTTGCGTCTCCGACTGCAAAGGAATTGTGCCATTCTCCGAAATCGCCGAACGGTCTGACATCGACGAATTCAACTCTGGGATCACCGTCATATTTCTCAGCCAGCGCTCTGACAAAATCCTTATGTGCCTGCAGATATACAGGATCATCCCATTTCGGGAATACTATCTCCTCTCTGGGGCGGTCACTGGATTCTGCCGTGAATTTTTCTGCACCTGCATCATATATCCACTGCGGAACATAGTCTTCCATAAGATATGATGAATACGGCATGATGCGTATTCCGTAGGTAAGGCCGTATTTTTCACAGGCCTCCAGCATCTCATCTATTTCAGCCCAGTTGTAAACGCCTTCCCCCGGATTCAGGTCATTCCAGTGCGGAGATCCGCTGACGATGGTCACCACATCCAATGCCCGGTTATCTGCCGAACCTCCGATGCCGTACTGGAAATCGCTGCCTAACATATAGGGTTAATACGCCGTCATTACAAAGCCCTTGTGAGGATTGGATATCGCTTTGCCGGAGACCTCAGTCTCATATATCACGCTTGGCGGACTGCTGAGATCGAAGCCTTCCTCTCCGGTGAGCGGTTCAGCAGTAGGGAATAGCTGCTGACTGACGAGCTCAGCCATTTTATCTGCTCCGGTCGCATTCAGATGCAGATCATCCTGAGCACCAAGCGATGTGTAGGTGATCTTTCTGAAAAGGCTCAATGTATCAAGATCATATATCCATAGCGTGCCGTATGTGGATTTTGCTGCAAATATATTAGTTCCGGGACGAAATCCCCCTGCATAGGTGCATGACAATCCCTTGAACCTTGCAAGCTCTTTATACCCACACAGAACCTCCGTTGCAGCCGACTTTGAATTTTCCATTGTTATAAAAACCGTAGAATTTTCTCATGATATCCCTCTTTGAATTGTATAGCAGCCGGTCTCTGTTTTTAATTATTATAACATAATCCCACCGGAAAAGTCAACAGAATACAGGTGCTCAATGATAACGCCATTCTTCATTCATTGATGTGTTAAGATGGTACAGTTCTTGCGTGACATGACTCTCCGAAGTGTTATGTCCGTGATTGACAGTAACTAAATTATATGGTATAATTGGAAAAACTGAAAGGGCGGTGGCAGAAATGCGATATATTGAAATCTTCAGAGAGATGATAAGCGGATTCGGAGCAGATGTGGAAAAGTTTACTAAAGGCGAAAAATCTGATTATCTCTTTAATCCCGAGCGTACAGAAGAATACGGGATCACTGACAGCAATTATCTCAACAGGCAGCGTCTTTTATACGGCTTGCTGTACAATGTCTGCAGAATTGACGAGCCCGAAAGAGAAGCTGTTATCAGAGAGCTTTTTGAGACGGAGATCAAGTCACGTAAAGAAGAATCCTTTCAGGGAATAGGGGACAACCTTGAAATACTGACATATCTTATGCGTAACTATCGACGCGAGGAAGATAAAGAGCTTTTTGAAATGGCTAAAAATGCGAATTTTGACTGCTATTGCGGTTATGAGCAGAATGATCCCGATGCATATACAAGTTATTATGAAAAAAGCATTGAAGAATATTCTATTGAAAGGTGTATAGATATAGCCGGCGATTTGAAGTTAAGGGACTACGCCTGCCGTCTTGTTGATATCTATAAGGCCGGAATGACCGATGAAGACGATTTCCGCTCCTTTAAAAGGTATTCTGAATACACCGGACGAAAAGAAGACCTTATTTTTGGAGTAAAAGGACGTTTTGAACGTGCTCTGAAGAATAAGGCTGATGACTTTGAGATGATGTGTGCGTATTCAGGTTATATCGACTTTATGATAGATGACGGTGATTTTGAAGGAGCGTATTCACTTCTGAAAGAAGGCAGGCAGTATTTTTCAGAATACGGCCGTTCAGCATGGCAGGCAGGTGTAAGATTGATGGAATCCCTGCCAGATAAAGCGTCGGAAATATGGAATCTCATTCTGCCTCATATCAGAACAGATCTGAAAAACGATATGATAGCACCTGTGGAGGCTGAACGTGTGATCAGATGTGCTGAAATGATGGGCGCACGTTATATAGCAAAGGCAGTTAAAGAATCATATGATAAGACTATGGCTGAAATCGAAGAAATGAAACAGGATAGTTGATGATACTCATAGTGTATAATAAGCAAAAAACAGATAAAGCCGTTGTGGATTGACCACAGCGGCTTTAATTATTGTATTGTCAGCGGACGGTCGGCATCAGTTGTCCAGTTCCCGTATTGCTGATCATGTTCTATTAAGGATATCGCATTCTACGGAAAAATCCGAACCATTAACTTCTATGCCATTATTATCCTCTCCCGGGATGATAACCGAAAGACGCAGATCATTTTTGCCTGATGCAATATCCTTGATCTTCAGAAACAGGCTCAACGGAAATTCGGATTCCCATTCCGTACGATAACCGAATAAACCATATCGCTGAAGAACAGACTCCATTTCTGCAACAAGATCCTGCAAAAAGATATCCTTGTTCAGAACTACTGTTTTATCACTGGGATTATCTCCGACTTCGATTACATGGATATGAATATCCTGATCAACAAGAGATAAATCCCAATTAGAACTTGTAGGCCCTGTCGTAGTTCTGAATGTTTCTTTATTATAATCATCTGGATATTCGCCGATAACCGTCAGAACGGCAAGCAGGAGATCATCCAGAAAGTTATCAAAGTAACTGTTGCAGAAAATGATCTCTGTTTTCTCGTCGTGGATCGAACCGTCGATCCAACCGACACTTATCCGGTCAATATGAATGCATCGATCTTTCATTGTAATTTCCTTTCTCCGGTGGATTTTAATAATACTCAGCAGTATCGTGTTTATGGAATTCTTTATCAAATGATTGACTAAGTTGTCTGAACTCTCAGAAGATTATCACTCCTCGCCGGATCGTATAATGACCTCGAACAGATCATCATTCATTTCAGCACTGACAGTCCACCCGGGCCTGTCACATAACAGTTTTACCACATCCAGCCCTATTCCGTATCACTGTTTTTCTGTGGTGCGGGGATCTTTTAATCCCATATCCCATGTTCAATGATTAGTACCGTATCTTCAGAAACAGACAGCCGCATACGAACTAAGCCATCATAACTGAGTTCAATAAGCTGAGATTTTCTGATGATATCGCATATTGTATCTTTAATATCGGCGGAAGTGTCTTCTACAAGTGAAAATAAATCTTCTACAGGTGAAAACTCATTCATTTGACAGATCACGCTATCCAGGCATTCTTCGGTATCAAGCGGTGTCAAACGAATTCCCCTGATGATCAGGTCTTCATGCATAAAGACCGGAGAATTTAATGTGATCAGACGACTGTCACTGCTGACATCCCAGAAATCTTCCTTCCATTCCTCTTTGTCAGCCATTCTCATCAGTCTGCACTGAACGATCGTTTCCACGATATTATCTTCATTGATACTGTCCGCAAATCTGAATAGACGCACATCTATTCCAAGTACATTCTGAGACCATGAATAATACCGCAGATCAGCTTTGCGGAATCGGATATCCAGAGCAAGCTCCTTGAACACTTCATAGTTTTCGATGCTGTCTCTGAGCTTTTCAATTACTATCTCTGCATTCATCATAACGTTTCTTTCAGTCTTCGATGATTTGTTCATGCTTCTGCATATCAGATCAGATTATTTATATGCTGATATCCGTCACTACCCACTCATTTTCCTCAAGCGGATAGGTGTTGCCGCAGAACGGGCAGTCCTTGACCTTTGCCGCATCGAAGCTCGCACCGCAGGAGGGGCAGGCGACTGCCATGACAGAAAAGCCAAGATCAGTCGGCTTTTTGATAATTTTCCGCAGACTCATGTGGATCCTGTCGGACTCGCGGTGGATTTTGCCGCTGCAGTAGTGCAGGCTGTCGGTATAAAACGTGAGCGAAACATCGCAGATACCGTTCCTGATGCTGTATTTATCCACGCCGGAATTAAAGTAGGTAATATCCACGATCTCACGCAGCTTTTCCGGGATAGGCTTGCTGCACTGGCAGATGGTCAATTCCTGCGGATCTTGGCTGTATAGCATGAGCTTCAGAAGAGACATGGACTTGTCACGGAAGTATTCTATTGAAAATGTAGGATCAAGCGTATGCATTTTATTACAGAATATCAGGGATCTCATCATTTTACTGCCGCCGCGGGCATTCTTACCCATCAGCATTATTGAGCGGATACTATTTACAACGAACCACGCACCGGCACCAAACATAGCTCCGGGAATAACGCTTCCCAATATAGCGCCTGCATAGTTGATAATACTCTCGAAGCTGTCCAGTTCTCCTGTTAAGGAGTGGGACAGCATGGACACAATGCCAATTGCCAAAAAGAAAATGGTAAAGCCAACGATGTATTTTTTGAGCTGCTTCGTGTCAAAGATATCTTTGATGTCTTCATTAATGAAGAAATGCATGACCTTCGGATACAGTTCATCCATGAGGAATTTCGTGTTACAGAATTCACAGCCGGATTCGAGCTTACCGAGAGTAGACGGCGCACCGCAGTTAGGACAGCACATCGCTGTCTCCGGGGAAGGAACGCCGCCCTGTTTGGGATTCTGCATTATAATGGTCAGCCCGCCCTCAGCATCGCTGCTGAAGATCTCCTTCTGGGAATTGCTGATTTTCGTGGTGATGTGCTTGCTTGCGCCAATGATGAAATTCTCAAAGACACTGTCGCCGTAGGTAAGCACCCCTGTGCTGCCATTATCCGCGTCCGGTTTCCTGAACTGTATCTGCATATCCAGTCCAAGTGACTGGAGTTTCTGTTTTTGCAGCTCCAGTATAAAGCGTGTGTCCTGACTGGCAAGATCAGGTGATTTTCCGCTGCAGTACCAGTCGGAAAGCTGTTTTGAAAAACTATGATAATGCTGCTTCATTTCTTTTATTTCTGAGTGGTTGTTAGATCCATATTCTTCCATAATATCCTTTTTCTCCATTTCATATTCAATTCTGTCAAGAGCAATCCACATGGGAATCGCATGAAAGTCATTGCTGTCTGTTATAAGACTCTATAAATCATCGAGTATCCTAATTAAGATTATACTGCATTTCCGCCGATAAAAAAGTTAGGGGCAAAGAAAGGCTGATGAAGAGATGCAGAAATCAAAAATTAAGTACCATAAACTATTCTCAGTTCGATCTCATACGGAAGCATATCCTTGTAATCAAACTTCACGTGAAAAAAGCCAACGTTTCCATCGAAATCAATCGAAAAACAGTCTGCAGTTTTTATCGGATGATGACCGCAGTGTTTTTTCGGATGATGATCGCAGCGTTTTTTCGGACGATAATCGCAGCGTTTATCCGGATTATGACCGCAGCTGTATTGGTTCCATATCAGTACGCTAAAATGATCATAATTGGATTCTTCGTCACCGAAATTGATCCCGCTCACCTCAAATACTTCCTGAAATTGAGCCGGAATTCGTTTTCTATCATATTCAGTAAGCGTTTTTTCAAACGTTCTGTCATCTTTCGGATGCAAAATCCGGATCCAGTCATACGCCTTTTCAATGCATTCCTCTATATGCTCCAGCACATTAAGCATCCGCATGACTGTTTCCTCCGGAATAACTTTTTCTGTTCCTTTATGTTAAGTCAGGATTTCACCCGCTTCCGAATCAATCAATGCATACCCTTGGTCGATGTTGAAGCGAAATTCTGAAAATTCGCTGTTTTCCAGTAAGAATATGACATCTTCCAGAGTATAATCGTAGATGTCCTGAAAAACGACTTTCCCTGAACAGAATGATTTAGGCACAGTACTCACTCCTTAACTACCGATTTCTGTTACTATGATCATATAGCGCATTTGCAAATATCTCAATATCCGGAGCGCTGTAATATGCCCGGATCGTCGTAATGCATATTGCACGAAACGCACAGCGGATTCCATATTCTGACCTGGTCAAAGAGGTCGAGACGAGGGAAGATTATAATCCATATTTCTTACTAAATTCGTCTTTACTAAATTCGTCTTCACAGAATTGCTGCATGGCAGGCAAGTTCTCAGAGAAAAACTTTGCTTGTTCCTCAGAGATCGTGACATCAAAAAGAGGGATAGGATCAAAACCATTTCTTCCACAGCTCATATAATGATATTTTACAACTGCGTAGCGGATCTCATCACGGCGATAAGGAAATTTCACAAGGTATACGCCATTGTATTCTTTAAGAATCGTTCCATCAAAAGCTAAGATATAAGTTTCAGCATTTTCAGTCATAAACAACTATCCCCCTGTAAAAGTCTATAAGTTGTTATTCATAATATACCATAACAGCGAAGCGTTATGGTATAATTGCCCGATATGCAGGGAACTGCTATCTGATCTGCGTATCTGCAATGGCTTCGCTCAGTTATAATGAATGCTGCTGCATTCATTATACCACATAACGACATAAAAAACAACAGGTTTTACCCCGAAATATCGTCGCTGCCCACAATTGATACATATTTCAGTGATTTCGGCATTATTAACTGAAATATCAATAATAATTGAACAATTTTCTTGATATAATCAATTGAATAATCATGCATAATATGGTATAATATAAAATAGTTCTTTGTCATGTATTGACATTTTTGGAAAAGGACTAAAAAGCCTCCGCATAAGAAGTAATACGGAATGTTCCTGTTTACGCTTTGCGGAGAGTACACTATCTGATTTAGGAGGTAAAAAATGAAAAAACTCGTATCACTCGCAATGTCCGCAATCATACCGCTGACAATGATCCTTGAACCTCAGATGGAGGCTGTGGCCTTAGCAGAGAATATCCCTGTTTCGGTACAGAATCACTACGAGGAAATGAGCGAGCTCCGTAAGGAAGCGATCGCTGATTATGAAAAATACGCAAACTCAAAGGTCGTATTCGAAGGCGAAAAGCCCGTATTCCGTATGCTGCTCATCGAAGGCAGAAACCTTGTCAGCAGAACCGGAAAGGAATTTAAATCGACTGAAGAGGATGATCTGATATTCAGCAAGGTCCCCGAGCAGTTTGAGAATCTTTTCGAGTATCTCACAGATCATAATGTTGATATGGTAGTAGACACTCTCGTTATTGACGATGTTCTGAAGCTGTCAAGTGATTATCCGCTTTTTGAGGATGTAACCTTTATCATGGATAAATATGTTCCCTACGGCAAATATGACAGTGTTCTTACACTGATCCCCGAGCATGAGGATTCCGGAAATCCGTGTACTTCACTCGGAACAGGCGCTCCCTTCTCCGGCAGCGGATACGGCTGGTCTCCTATTTCTATACTTGACCATGAATCATATCGTCCCGGCGTACATGAGGATGAAAACTGGCACTACTATACTGTTGATCTTATCCTCCACGAATGGATGCATCAGCTTGAATCGTTCAGAAGCATTGACGTAGGCGACGGAAAAATCATTATGCCTTCTGCAGATATCGCCGGACTCGGAAAGGACGTTGTACTCAGCGAGGACGGGAAAAAGTTCAACAACGGCGTTTACGAATGGGATAATGTATGGCCGGAAGACACTGTACTTGGTCACAGCAAGGAATACTATGTAGGAATAGATATCCAGTCTATCTCCTATTCACGTGCATTCCTCAACGGAGCATTATATAAGCTCGAGGAGAAGCGTAATGTGGGAATGTTCCCTGCATTCTGGAAATTCTACAACGGAAAATTAATGCTCGGTGAATTCTACGGTTATAATGATGATGGATTCAAGACGATGGACAAAGAGAGCCGTAAGATATCATATACAGAGGATCCTGAATACAAAAACAAGGAATATACATGGAGACTGTCCTATAATCTCGGAGGCGATAATATTGAGGTAACCAACGCAGGTTTACCCTTTGGTGTATACTCCTCATGGATTTCACGGCACATCAATGATGTGTTTGCAAAGATAAGTTTCAGCTGTGACGGCGATTACTACATCATGAATTCAGCTAATAACCAGTATCTCACAGTCGGTGAGCCTTCGGCTGACTCAAATGTTGTTCCTCTGTCATTCACTGATTTCAAGGATGATGATTCGATCAAGTGGACGATCTCCTATGCAGGCGATAATTTTGTAAAGATATCTCCGAAATCCGATCCCGGTATAATGCTCGATATTACAAATAACTGGGATGTTGACGGCAATGTTGTAGGCATCTGGCATGAGACCGGATATCCTACTGCTCAGACATTCCAGCTCAGACTCAATCTCGATGATACATATTCTATCTTCCCGCTCCTGTCTGTTAAGCGCTCCCTGACTGCAAGTGACGGTAAGGTCGTGATCAATCCCGATACAAAGAGCTCTGAGCAGAAGTGGAAGATAGCCAAGGCTGACGGCCAGCCCATACCGGCAGAGCCTGTTGTTACAACAACTGAGCCTGTAACCACAACCACTTCTGTTCCCACCACAACAACGTCAGTACCCACCACCACAAAGCCCGTACCCACAACAACAAAGCCCGTACCCACAACTACAAAGCCCGTACCCACAACAACAAAGCCTGTACCCACAACAACAAAGCCCTTACCCACAACAACAAAGCCTGTACCCACAACAACAGTGCCTACAGTTCCGCCTACAACACCTACAACTGCTGTAACAATGAAGCTCCGTGGAGACGCAAATCTCGATGACAAGGTAAATGTTGCAGACGCAGTAGCTGTTCTTCAGTTTGTAGCCAACAAGACAAAATATCCTCTCGAAGAACAGGGAAAGGCCAACGCTGATATCGACGGTTCTGACGGTATAACCGGCACTGATGCTATTGTTATCCAGAAGATAGACGCCGGAATTGCGTAATCCGGGACAAAAGCACACATTTTCAACTGCATAACACAAATATAAGCCGTCCATACAGAGCTGTATGGACGGCTTTTCACTTAACCCCGCCGTGAACTGTCGATCATTGATGCGTGGCATTTTATACTGGCTTAATCTTGTAAACAGGCTGCTCATTTCATATAAGGAGCCATTATCTTATCTATCTCATCTGCAGTAAAACGGTATTTATCCATCTGCTTTTTTATCTCTTCCATTCTGTCACTGCAGGCTTTTGCTTTCTTATCATCGCCTTTTTCTTCATAAACTCCCAGCATGAATGACAGATTTGCATATTCAGCGGTAAGCTTGGTTTCTTCATAATCTTCGGGCAGCTCGATAAACTTTGTATGATACACAAAGTAAGTGTCTGTAACTTCACCGTATGCACGGTGCTTTACTTCATAATCAAAGCTGCTCATGACATTTTTTTCTTCTTTATTTGCATTGTGGGCGATCTCATCCTTTATCATAAAGATCATAAGTAGAACTCCAAGAGCTGCGACCACTATCAATATATTGAAGATAACTTTCAACGGTCTATTCATCTTCTGATACCTCCCCGAGTAATATTCCCTCAATGGTCACGGCTTTTTTTGCCTGCGAATAATCAAAAAATTCATCCACTTCCTGATCCGTCATTTTTAAGTATTTTCTGAACATTGCGCGGAAGTCTGAATTCATATCTTCAATGTATGTGACAAACTCTTCGTTTTTTTCGGCCTCTACATTGCATTTATACACTTCCAGGAAAGAGTCTGTATACATGCACAGGTGGGAAATATCCAATTCGGATGAATCCCAGAAATCCGGATCATCAGATCGTAAAAGGATCTTCTCCCAAAGCTGAACACAGGTATAATACCTGTCAGCCACAAAGTCTAACTTCCGGTAGGCCATGTAAGGCTCTGAACCGAAGGGGATATTGTGATGTTTTATAAAAGATTCAAATGAAATATAATCTCCTTCTTCAAGATAACTTTTCATCTGCGCGCTATATTCCGTTTTATTTTTCAGGGAATCTCTTTTTCTGTCTTCATCTGTCTCTCCTTCTCCGGAAGCGCTGATAACACCCCAGATAACAGCAAGTACGATTATAACAGCAACAAGGATCGCAAAAATGCCGCCCCGTATACCTACACCCTCCGTCTTTTGGGCAGATTTAAGCACTTTATCCTGAGTCTTTCTGAAGCGCTGATCATATTTTCTGACATTTTCATTATGCTTTTTGGCAAGAGGATTGGCATATCCGCAGTCGGGACAATTTAATTCCTCTATTCCGATCGTTTTTCCGCAATTATGACATTTCATTTATCTACTCTCCCTGGATAAGCTCTTGTTTTCTGCTGTTTAATTCGTCTGTATCATGCTTGCTGCCGGATTTTGGGGTGATCAAAGCGATAATGCACAGAACTGCAAATATCACGATCACAATGACCGCGGCGATAAGGATCTTCTTAAAGGCCTTCTTTGTTGCATTATCTGCATCTTTCGTATGCTTTGACAGGTCCTCCCTTACATCCTCAAGCTTATCCATATATTCTTCTTCAGCTGCAGGCTCATAAGCCGTTCCGCAGTAGGGGCATCTTACAAGAGCAGCGTCGAATTCGGCTCCGCAGCTCTCACATTTAGCTATCTTGCCCTTCATATTTTCCAATACATTTACCTCCTGAAACTTATTTTATAACTGCTTTTTCAACCGTATCATCTATTTTTTCAAATACGTTTTTATACTCGGGCAGCGTATTCCTTATCTCTTCGTACTGCTTTCTGCAATCCTCTGCCGTAAGCTCACTTCCGCCTTCGGCATATATTTTTTCCCAGAATATGAGATCTGCATAAGAGCCCACCTTATAGAATTCCTGCATAGGCTCATCTATTTTTTCGCCAAGGCGCATTTTTCTGGACTCTATACCGGCAGTACCGTAGTCTTCTCTTTCGATATACTTCAGGATATATTCTCTTGTGCCATCGTTTCGGACGACCTCTGATTTCGATATATTTGACAGCGTCGATATCAGCAGGGAAACAAATACTATACCCAATATGATATCGGTGATACATACAGCCCATTTTGCTGCTATTTTCAGCTTATTCACCTAAGACCACCTCCTCGATAAATAAGGTCTGTTTGTTTTCAGATGAAGCAAGGTATTCCTCGAGACCTTTATCATCAAGTCCGAAGTAGATCTTCATAGCGGTATCAAGTTTATGCTTCATATCCTCTGCATATTCTCTGTATTTATATCCTTCAAGATCGTCTTCTGCAAAACCATATCTGGTATAAAAAGTAGAGATATAGAGGCGGCACATTCTTATATCCGATTCCTTGTCGTGCGTATTACCTTCACCGTACATAAGAAGCTGTTCCATATTGTTCATGGCATATCTGTACTCACCGGACAGAGTCAGAATGAGCTTATATTCTTCATATTCCGGATCGGTCTCATAAATATGATGTCCTTTAAAAAAATCATGAAAAGCGATATAATCTCCGGCTTCAAGATATCCATTAAGGCTGCCCTTAAAGCTTTCAACATTTTTCAGAGTTTCCGAATGGGCTATATCAAGGTCCATATACTCCGTCTTATCAGCAGCGATCGACATGGTGATCACACCTATGATAAGAAAGACCAGAATAATGCTACCGGTTATTAAAGCCTTATTACTGCTGAGTTTCCTATCGGCTTTCTCTACGGTTTCTTCACTCTTTTTCTGATAAAACTTATGCTTTGCCCTATGGCCGGCACTTTCGATATTATCGCTTCCGCAATAAGGGCAGACTTCATCCAAAAGCCCAACCTCAGCGCCGCAATTTCTGCATTTCATCTGTTATACCTACCTTCTTTTTCATCAGATCTGAAATCTTTACGACTATAATTATAAGCACTAAAAACCGGATGCTATAAACTAATGTCTTTGAGGACAGAGCTGACATCAACACTATAAGTATTCTGTTCAAGATAATTCAGCGTATTATGGATACGTCTGAAAAGCATGACATTCCTCAGAAGACGCATTTCAGTATTGTAGAGAATCATGTCTGATCTCTTCTCAAAAGTGGTCTTCTGCGAAATAATTATAGCACAGTATGGATAAAAAGTCAAACTGAAGGGAAAAAGATTCTGATGTCCGGCAACTTCTTCAGTCTGGGCGTATCTTAGACGATCGTGGCGCAATACACTTGATTCTGATTACTATTTGAAGCACCTGCCTTTCCCATGGGTATAAAAAAGCAGCCCCGTAGGACTGCTAAGTGAATATCCGGTTAATGCAATTCTTGTGAAACGTTATTCTATATATCAGATGTTGTTATTTGGGATCGCAAGAGTTGGATCGCTTGTTCAACAGTTATTATCTTTGCATAACGTGTTCCCCACATGAATTCGTTATAATACTTGTAAGCGGTTTCCTTATCAAAATAGGGATTATCATAGGTTGAATTTGTGTATGATGGAACAATTATGTTGAACCCTTTTTCAAAGCCGCTTTTAATTGTTGCATCCATACAATAGTCTGTTGAAACGCCGACTGTTATAATATCCTTTTCCCCTTTAGAGAGAAGGTATTCTGTTAATCCTGTCATTGGATGAAAGGCACTGTTCACATTCTTTTCAAAACGCTTTTCACTGCTTCTCGGCGCGAATTCCTCATATATTTCATAGTTATCCGCAGATCTATCGAGATCAGTTCCCGGACCGTCATCATGCTGAACATATACGACTTCAACCAGATTCTCTCTCGCTACAGTGATTAACTGCTTTATATTATTTCGCACCGTTTCAAATAAATACAGTCTTTTGTCAAAACAGCCCTTTTGCGTATCTACTACTAACAGTATCATCAACTTCTCCTTAATCTCCGCGTTTTAGAATGCAAAGCTCCATGCTTTCTCTTTATCAGAATTATATCACAGCAGGGAGAAAAAGTCAATCAGCGGCGGTGATTAAACCAGAATAATACAGCATCTTCTTTTGCAAGATTTCAAAAATATTGACGCTGTTCAGGAAAAATGGCACTGAATTAAACCGTGCTTATTTCTTTTGAAATATCAATGCCAATACTTGTCATACTGTTTTCACCAAAGTATTTTGAAAAGGTAGGATCACTACTCTAATTGCATTAATTCTGGTTCGTTATACGAAGGCTATTCTTCACCTGCTTACACTAATGCTTACAATTCAGTAGTGCAGGGATTGATATCATTCACATATTACTTCATCTTCAAACAGATCATCCGGCAAGAAATCACTCATTTCATGCAATGATTTGCTGATAAGCTTATATATGAATTCAGTTGTAGAAAGAGCATATTCATAATATCTGTAACTATCGCCGTAAACTACGATTTTCATTGTATTATTCTCTGGTTTCCAATAAAAAACTGTTCCATTATCGCAATATGCCCATGGTATCAGTCCGTTTATATCGGGAAAGAATTCAAATGGATAGCCCTCGTTTTCATTCGGAACATATCCAAATGACAAAGCATCCTGTTCAAAGGATTGTTTGAGAGTTTCGTATGTTTCTTTCTGTTCCTGGACCATTTGATTCCAATTATCATCAAATGGAGAAATGAACCATATATACTCATTTATTCCTTCGTTGTATTTTTCAAAAAAAGCTGCGGCATCCTTTGGAATATTAATTCCGTTGATGATTTCAAACGTGCTTTCATCATTAATTTTTGAGTATTCTCTCAGTTCATCAATAAAAGAATTCATAATTGGTAACCGTTCCTTTCATTTTCAGACTATTTATTTCCTAATAATATCCCCAAATCCAATATAACGTTTCACGCAAAGGATTACTTCGCATCGCTGGAGATTCAGTAGTGCGAGGCTGTTTTTATTCTTCCTCGACCATAACGGTCATACCTGTTTCCTTTGCGTATGCAAGAAAATCGCAGATTAGCCTGTAGCATTCCCGTGCCCGTTCATCTTTGTAATGTTCCATTCTTACCTTGTAGGTATACAGATCATTCAGGTATTCATCCAGATTTTCGATTGGAATAGGATCATCCCTGAAATCCAATGTTCGCTGAAACTGCTGCCAGTCACGGGTGAAGCCATACCATTCTGTTTCAGGGAATACGGGAAATACAGGCTCACAGAATATGTCCATAAAATACGCCTCCCAGAAGGTAATCCTAAATTCCGGCTGTTCTTTATAGAATAACGCAATCTGACGTTCATCTCCGAACATACCGAGCAGCACATATTCTTCGTTGTTTTTCAGCCTTTCGATATCCATGCAGGTGAGTCTCCTTTCTGCCTGTCCGCATCACCGGTAATTCAGTGGTGCGGGGATTATGCTATGTGGAGTGATGATATAATCATTTGTATTTGGTTATTTCTGCTTTTGCGGCAGTCTGTCAGGGCTGTTCCAGACTGATCTGCAACGGTTGCAGTAGTGTGCTTTTTTACCGGATGCACGAATCATTCCGTATAAGATGCCATCTCCGCACTTCGGGCAGACATATTTCGTATCTTGTTCTTTATCAAAAAGAGCAGGGTATTTTTTGCCGAAGGAGTCAATTTCCGTTTCATCTGGCAATCTGATGCTGTCTGCCATATATTTCCGGTAATTTGAGATATTTTCTGGAGAAATGCTGTTTATCCAGATCGTAAGGCATCTGGGACATCTGGTAATTGCCCGTTTGGTCTGTGCCGTGGTGCCGTGTTCCAGCTTTTCAGTTCTGCAATAAGGACACCATATATCTGTGATTTCTTTTTTATCCCAACCGTAATAGATTCTCAGCCGAGAACCATCACGGAGTTTGATGAGGCGCTGGCGAAGAAGCTGTTGGAGGTAGTCCGTGTAGGTGAGACTTATCTGGAATTCCAATTCAAATCGGGCGCAAGAATGGTCGTTGAAAATGAATAATATAGCAATCCCCGAACACTGGTGCGGGGATTCTTTCATTTTATCTGTTTTTCAAACCTGAACAATCCCGCAGGAAACTGAGGATCATCACACTCATATTCCTCCAAAGGCATATCTCCAGGATGATGTTTATTCAGATATTCTACGATATGGAATCCGCAGCGGTTGACATAAAAGTGAATATTTCTTGTTTCAAAATAAGGTGTGATTGTCTCCCACACAGTAACTTCCGGATGTAGTTTTTCAATTTCGCACCATGCGGCATAGCATATTCCTTTACTGTGGACACCCGGTTTTGTAAATAGGAGTTCAAGGTCACCATGAGTGCCGTCTACTTTTATAACTGCGCCTCCCACAATTTTTCTGTCAGACAGGATTCTATATGCTTCACCGCGGTCGATGGACAGCTCAATCGTCTCGCGTGATATGATTTGCCCGTCATCCTTAAAATGTTCATCACGGCAGCCGAATTCCTCAATAGCACCATAGTTGAAGGCTTCCTGATAATCTTTTATAAACTGTTCACGGTCTGATGCCTCCAGAGGAACAAGCTGTACTTCTGTCATATTCATTCTCCTTTTTATACTCCAAGTCCATATCCTGCCACTATGCCGATAACAGCAGAAATGACTATGATCGCTATCGGGTGCAGTTTCTTGAAAGCAAGCACTGCACCAATAACGAATATTGCAAGTGATAACCAAAAGCCAGCACATGAAAAAACAGTGGTCTGTAAACCGTTTGGAAAGAAAACCGTCATTCCAACAGAAAGGAATGCTGCACCGATAAGCCCTATCACAGCAGGACGCAGGCCGTACATCACACCGTCAACAGCACGGCTCTTGCGGAACTTTTCATAAAACTTCGCTACGATCAGGATAATCACAAAGGACGGCAGGACAACACCAAGCGTTGCACAGACAGCACCGAAAATGCCGCCTGTTCGGATACCAACAAAAGTCGCCATATTGATCGCAAGCGGCCCCGGTGTGCTTTCACTTACAGCAATGAAATCCACGACCTCCGCCTGCGTAAGCCAGCCGTGACGCTCTACTTCGCTCTGTATCAGAGGAAGCATTGCATATCCGCCGCCGAACGTAAACGCACCGATCTTCAGGAAGGTCAGAAACAGCTCAATCCATATCATCGCTCTGCTCCTTTCTGAATATCAGCGACCATATGAGCCCGAATATTGC
>Ga0310691_10000181_pt1 | contig 129330 bp, 85 predicted proteins | sample 176DNAGHGlowgp2_FD_203887 | JGI IMG/M metagenome (GOLD analysis project Ga0310691, IMG submission 203887) | Sheep rumen microbial communities from Palmerston North, Manawatu-Wanganui, New Zealand - 1766 DNA GHGlow gp2 (v2) (version 2) | ecosystem: Host-associated > Mammals > Digestive system >... | reverse complement strand
AGATTATATAGAATACTATAATAACGAGAGAATAAAACTGAGGCTTAATGGCATGTCGCCCGTACAATACAGGAAGATGCTTACAGCTTCGATTGTTTAACTGTCCAAACTTTGGGGTTCACTTCAGTCATTGATTTTTTTCTCCAAAAAGTTTGTGAATTCCCATAATAAGTTGTATCTTTGCAGCGTTTTTGTATAATCTTTAAATTTAGTATTATGCCAAGAAAGCCAAGAGAATCAAGCGGAACAGGCATCTATCATGTGATGCTGCGCGGTATTAACCGTCAGGACATTTTTGATGATACCGAAGACTACTGGACTTTCATCAAAATGATGTCAGCGGTTCCTTGTTACATCTACGCCTATTGCCTGATGCCCAATCATGTCCATCTGTTGATTGCCGAAAAGAGTTTGAAGGTGGGTGAGGTAGTGAAATCCATCGCTTCATGCTATGTGCCGTATTACAACAAGAAATATGGCCGTATAGGTCATCTCCTTCAGGATCGTTTCAAGAGCGAGCCGTGTAATGACTCTGGCTATTTTCTGACACTTTTTCGCTATATCCATCAGAATCCCGTAAAGGCAGGATTGGTAAAGACAGCAAAAGATTATATGTATAGCAGTTGGGGTAACGATTATCTGGGCCAGGCATTACAACGGGCATGCCATATTGAGCCTGTCATCAAGAGATACGGTATTGATGAATTGACAGCCTGGGTTGACATGCCTCTGCCTGAGACGGTTGAGTGTATCGACATGGACGATCGAAGGGTTATAGCCGATGAGACCGTTCGTGAGATGCTTCTGAGGAAATGCGGGGCAAGGACTATTCCTGAATTCCAACTCCACTCTAAGGATAGACAGAAAGATATAGTCCGTGACGTGATGCGTGAACTTGGAGCAGGTCCACGTCAGATGGTTCGTATCTGCGGATTGACCTATGCTGTTGTATATAAAATTTGGAAGAATCTTTAGGCGATCGACGTGCCCCAGTCAGACGAAAAAACGGAAGTCGCTCTAACTCCCGATTCCCTTCCCCTTTCAAAATAAAAGATCAATGACCTGTCCCCTTGATCGTATGTCCCCTTGATCGATTTGAATGTACATTCCACAGAATATCATTGATGAATTGATCAGCCAAGCCCGGCAGGACGCACCCAACGAGACATGCGGTTACCTGCTGGGCACCAGCGGCCCTGACGGCGATGTCGTCACAGAGCACTACTGGATGGAGAATATCGACCACTCGCCCGAACACTTCTCCTTCGCACCCAAGGATCAGTTTGCTGCACTGAGATACGCTCGAAGCAAAGGTCTGAAGATTCTCGCCAATTGGCATAGTCATCCAGCCTCTCCCTCGCGACCTTCGCAGGAAGACCTGCGCCTGGCCAACGACCCAACCATCCGCTATGCCATTCTCTCTCTCCACGAAGGCATTTATCTGAATTCTTTCAAGATTCTGAGCGGTGAAGTGGTGGATAAAGAGGTACACTTATAAAATATAGTGCGAATATTTGTTTATTCGCCCATATATTTGTATCTTTGCAATATAATTGCGAACAGAAATAGGATAGATTATGAAGAAAGTGATAAGTACAACAAAGGCACCTGCTGCCATCGGCCCATACGCTCAGGCCATCAAAGTAGGCAATCTCGTTTATACCTCTGGTCAGATTCCCATCGACCCCGCCACTGGCAGTTTTGTTGAGGGAGGCATCAAGGAACAAACGCGTCAGTCGCTGACCAATGTCAAGGCGATTCTTGAAGAGGCTAGTCTCACAATGGGAAACGTCGTAAAGACTACAGTATTCTTGGCAGATATGGCTGACTTTGCCGATATGAATGCCGTCTATTCGGAGTTCTTTGCAGAGCCATATCCTGCACGCTCTGTCGTTGCCGTCAAGACCTTGCCAAAGGGTACATTGGTAGAGATAGAAGTAGTTGCAGAAGTGGCATAAAGAATAAATCAAAAACTAACAAGACATAAAATGGGAAAAAAGACAGTATTAGTAACTGGTGCCAATAAAGGCATCGGCTTCGGAATTGCGAAGCATCTCGGCCTCAGCGGCTGGCAAGTGATTATTGGTGCACGCGATGAGCAACGCGCCACGAAAGCCATCAATGAGTTGAAGGCTCAGGGCATCGAGGTGCTCGGTTGGGTGAATATTGAGTTGAAAGACCTCGATGGTATTGAAAAGACTGCCAAGGAGGTCAACGCAAAATATCCAGAACTCTCGCTGCTTGTCAACAATGCTGGTATCCCGGGTGATATGAGTGTGGATAGTGAGCATACGGAAATCAGCGTGATTAAGGAGACGCTTGATGTGAACTTCGTCGGCACGTTTGCCTTCACCAAGGCGCTGATTCCCCTGATAGCCAAGAATAGTGGTCGTATCGCCAACGTTACTGTGCCCTCAGAGATCAGTCCGTATTGGCATCCGCTGGCCTACGTCACCAGCAAAGCAGCCCAGAATGCGATGATGGGTGTGATGGCCATCGAATTCCAACAGAGCAACACACCTGTGGAAATCTTCTCCGTCCACCCTGGTCCCACGACCACTGATCTCAACGGCAACATGGCCCTCCCTGGTTTCCACGACATCGAAACCGTAGGTCAGAAGTTTGCCGAACTCATCAACGACGGACAAAACCATCAAGGTGAGTTCATCGAACTCTATCCCATTGTGAAGGAAGACTAAACCATCGTGATATCCTGTATCACCAGACCCGCGAGGGTGAAGCCAAAGATGGCGGTGATGTGAGCAAGGGTGCCGTTGATCTGGGCTTTCGAAGAACACCATTCATGGTTCAGGAGACTTTGGTCGCCTGGACCATTTTTCGCTTTGGGACACATACATTGTTCGGTACCGCAAGTAGCATTATGGCCTTTGTTTTCCAATAGTTCATCGCTATAGACGCACTGGAATTTGCGCTTTGGGAACTGCTTCTGCGATTTAAATTTCTTTCTCAGCGCACGTGCCAACGGGTCGCCTTGCACCTTCCAGAACTCCGTTACCTTGATGCGTGTGGGATCCAATTTCAGAGCGGCCCCCATCGAGGAGAAAAATTTTGCCTTTGTACGGCAGGCCATCAGAATCAGCAGCGCCTTATCCTTCAATGAGTCGATGGCATCGATGATATAATCATAGGTGTCGAGATGGAAACTCTCGGCTGTCTCTTCAGAAAAGATTTGTTGCAAGGCTGTTATCTCTGCCTGAGGGTTGATGGTGAGTAGACGCTCCCTCAGGGCATCCACCTTCACCTGGCCCACGGTCTTCGTTGTCGCCATCAACTGGCGATTGATGTTGGTGATGCACACACGGTCAGAGTCCACAATCGTCAACTGCCTGATGCCACTGCGCACCAGACTCTCGGCGCACCACGAGCCAACGCCCCCCACACCGAAGATAATCACGCGTTTCTGGGCAATGCGCTCCATTGCCTCTACACCTAACAACAATTCACTCCTGCGGAATATTGCACTATCTATTGCCATCGTATTTAAGATACAATTAATTTGAAATCTGCTGCAAATTTAAGAAAAAACTGAGATTTGTAAGCAAGAGAAGATCATTTTTTGCAAAGACAATACAAAATATTCATTCAATGCCCTCGGGAAATCACCAACCGAATCTGGGACAAGAAATCCTGACCATAAAGGAGTCTATGGTTTGCTATTCCGTAAGCGTCTCTGTCTAAAATCTGGTTCATGCTTCTGCACCCTGTGCATAAATGTCCCCTGAATCTCGGGCAAGGTTCTGCACCCCGTGCATAAATGTCCCCTGAATCTCGGGCAGGTTTCTGCACCCTGTGCATAAATGTCCCCTGAATCTCGGGCAGGTTTCTACCCCCCGGCATAAATGTCCCCAGAATCTCGGGCAAGGGATCCTGACCTCGGGAAAACGCCAACCGAATCTGAGGCAAGGAATCCCGACCTCGGGAGAACACCAACCGAATCTGAGGCAAGGAATTCCAACCTCGGAAAATCACCAACTAAATCTGAGGCAAGGAATTCTGACCTCGGAGAATCACCAACCGAATCTGAGGCAAGGAATCCCGACCTCGGGAGAACACCAACCGAATCTGAGGCAAGGAATCCTGACCTCGGAGAATCACCAACCGAATCTGGGGCAAGGAATCCCGACCTAATGACCTTAAAGAATACCATAGATATGGTAGGCAGAATGCCCCATAAGTGGGATTGTGGGGGTGCGGAAATCGCCGTACCTTTGCACCGTCAAAAAGACATAATAATTTAAAAGATTAGAGTTACAAGAAAGACTGGCTGAAACTGCTGGAAAAGACGGAGATATCACCTCCTGAACCAACGCTTTTTGATGGAGGGGGCTTACTTTTTCAAAAATAAGTCCGCAACGCCTATTTATCGGCACTGCGGACACATGATTGATAGCTTTTTAACTTTTAGCGGACAGCATTAAAAAGAAATAATAACGAAATAACAAAATAGCATTATGAAAAAGTCAATTGCAAATGTTTTTGTTGTGGCACTCGTTGCTGCCACCAGTTTCCAGACAGTCGCTGCCCAGCAGCAAGTTGCTAATAACCGACGTGAATGTATCCTGCAGGTACTCGATCAGAGTCGTCCCAATGCATACGTGCCCGCAGCCTTCTTCCTCCATTTCGCGACTACGGTACACCCTATAAGAACGCTGAGGCACTCTATGCCTATGCCGACTATCCCGCCAGCATCATCAATGTACCGCTGAAGTTCTCCGACGGTTCTACTCTTAATCTGAAAGAGGCTCAGCAGCGTTTCGGTCGTCCTATCTTTGGTGGTCTGGAGCGTCTGGGTGTGATTGCCAATGGCAGCATCGAGGAGGCAAAGGCTGAGGTTGACAAGGTGCTGGAGAACGCTTCACCCAACTTCATCTTGGGTGCCGACTGCACCGTTCCCGGCACTACCGACTGGGAGAAACTGCGCGCCGTCATTGATTACGCACATTCTTGGCGTCAGACGCATAAAAAATAAATAATTTGTGTAACTTTGCAGCGATGAAGAAGACGCTATTGTGGATTGGTGCACTTGTAGTAGGTGCTGTGATAGGATTGTTGGGCCTTAGTTGGCTCAACGAGGTGATGAACTTTGTGGCGACGGCTTACACACGGTTGTTCCAGTTGTTGGCAGTTCCAACCATCGTGCTGGCGGTGATTACGACCTTTGCCACTTTCGGCTCAAAAGGCTCCGGTAAGATCTTTGGCCGCACACTGACCTATACCCTACTTACTACCTTTGCCGCTGCTGTTGTGGGTGCTGTGCTGTACGTAGTCGTTGCCCCAGAAAATCTGGATGCGAATTATGAATCTGCAATTACAGAGTCGGGAATTGCAAATCCCCTCCAACAATCTGCAGGAGATTTTTCCTACACTGATCACCTTCTCAGCATCATTCCCAACAATATCGTAAAGCCCTTCCTCGAGGGAAACGTACTCTCACTGCTTCTGCTTGCCTTTGCAATCGGCATCGGACTGTCGAAACTGCCAGAATCTGAGAATAAGGCTGTTGTAGTGAGGGGACTCCTTGGATTGCAGGAACTACTATTCCTACTTATCCGTTGGCTGATCTGGACTTTGCCTTTAGGCATCATAGCCTTCTCGGCCCAATTGTCAGCGCAGGTGTCGGCAGGAGTCGTAGCCGACAGTATCGGTAAGTATGTCCTGGTGGTTCTGGGAGGCAATGTGATTCAGTTCTTCATTGTGCTACCGTTGTTCCTCTTGGCGCGAGGCCTTAACCCAGTGCATGTGTTGGGTCGCATGATGCCTGCCGTGCTGATGGCACTCTTCACTAAAAGCAGTGCTGCCACCTTGCCTGTTACAATGGGTACGGCAGAGAACCGCTTGGGTGTCAAAAAGAATGTGGCCCGTTTTGTGCTCCCCATTTGTACCACTATTAATATGAATGGTTGTGCTGCCTTCATTCTGGTAACGTCGTTGTTTGTGATGCAGAACGGTGGCACTGCACTCACCGGCGGCACCATCTTTCTTTGGATTCTAATTAGCGTCATTTCTGCTGTCGGCAATGCAGGTGTACCGATGGGCTGCTATTTCCTCACACTCTCACTGATGTCAGGCATAGGTGCACCCGTCGCCATCCTGGGCATCATCCTACCCATCTATACCATTATAGATATGGTGGAAACGGCAGAAAACGTATGGTCGGACTCGTGTGTAGCATCCATGGTCGATAAGGATCTGTCGTAATTTAATTATTTTTATTGAACTCTTTCGATTATTATTCACAAAAAAAGAGTACCTTTGCCGCGCAAAAGAAAACAATATGAATAAGTACTTTATTATTATCGGTGTATGCTGTTGCTGCATGGCTTCATGCATCAAGGACGAGGCCCTGAATAAGGAGTGCGACATTGAAAGTGCGTGGATAGAAGGCACGGAGTACGAAAACTACTTCTATCAGACAACGGAAATGCGGAAAGAAAATATTAGTTCGGCAGAGACGGACATTGTATTCTCTGTGCGTTCGTTGCTCTCGCTGTCAACACAGATTCCCTTGAACTTCAAGATTACCGACGGTGCCACCATCGAACCTGCAAGCGGCTCGATGCAGGACTTCACGAAAGGCTCAGTCGCCTACACCGTCACTTCTCAGGACGGTGAATGGAAACGCACGTATAACGTCACTTTTCAGGAGTCACCGCTGCCTGCCGAGAAGTACAACTTCGAACATGTGGAGACACAGACAGAGAAAACCATGCTCGGCGGTACCAACGAGTTACACGTCTTCTATGAGCAGACGGGCAATGAACCTAACTACTGCTGGGCCACGAGCAATTCCGGTTCGGCACTCATCAAGAACGGTTCCAAGCCAGAGGAATTCCCCGTCTATTCCACACCCGACGGCAAGGTGGGACGGGGCGTCTGCCTGAACACCCAGTCGGCAGGTCCCATGGGTGAATGGATGAAGAAGCCCATCGCTGCCGGAAGTTTGTTCTTAGGGAAATTCCTGGTCGATTTCGTGATGACCGATCCCTTGAGTGCCACACGATTCGGCGTGCCCAACAGCAAGGAGCCTGTACGCATCACCGGCTGGTACAAGTATAAGCCCGGTGAGAAGTTCACCGACATGGAGATGAAAGAATATCCCGACCGCAAGGACGAGGCCAGCATCTATGCCGTATTCTATCGCAACACGGATGACAAGGGAGAAAGTTACGTCCTGGACGGTCATGCTGTGGAAGACCTCGACAAGTTGCTGGACAATCCGCAGGTGTACAAGGTGGCACGTGTGGCTTCGCTGCCGGAAACCGACACGTGGACGCAGTGGGAGATGTTCTTCATAGGCCGTGATGCCCCCGACGACATCATTGCAGCCCAGGGCTTCAATCTGGCACTGGTGTTCTCTTCGAGCAAGCGGGGAGCCCAGTTCGAGGGCGCCGTCGGCAGCACGCTCTATATTGACGAGGTAGAGGTGTCATATGAAAAATAATCAAGGAGGACAGGATATGAAAAAGAACATCGCATACATCATACTGATTGCAGCATCATGGTTTGTCGGCTGCCCTGCAGAGGCTGGCTCACTCGACAGTTTACAACTAAAGGCCCGTGCGGGATACAGCATCGGCGGTACAACACCCATCCCATTGCCCGAGACCATCCGCAGCATAGATAGTTACAGTCTGACACCATCGTTCATGGTGGGACTCGACGCCATGTTGCCGCTCACTCAGCAGTGGGGCATTATGACTGGCCTGCGTTTAGAGAACAAAGGCATGAAAGCAACTGTCACCACCAAGGCTTACTTTATGGAGGTGGTGAAGGGAGACCAGAAGATGTCGGGTCTTTTCACGGGCCGCGTTGAGCAGGAGGTCAAGCAGTGGATGCTGACTGTGCCTGTGCAGGCAACATTTACGCTGAGCCATCGGGTGATGTTGAAGGGCGGCCCCTACGTGTCGTTCCTCCTAAGCAAGGGGTTCAGCGGCATCGCCTCCGACGGTTATCTGCGAAAGGACAGTCCGACGGGTCCCAAGATTCTGATGGGCAACCGTGAAGGCGAATGGGCCACCTACGACTTCGACAACGACATGCGCGGCGTGCAGTTCGGCGTTGGTATTGGTGTCGACTGGCGGGTATACAAGTGCTTGGGTGTGTCAGCCGACCTGAACTGGGGACTGACAGGTATCTTCCCCAGCGACTTCAAGACCGTAGAGCAGACGCTTTATCCCGTCTATGGCACGATAGGCGTGTTCTACAGACTGAAGTAGAGTCCTTATATCCTTTTTTGGTGTTTTATTCTGTTTGGGGGGCTGTTTGAAGCCCACTTTGGAATATACCGCTTTTGATATTATACATTTTAGGAGTATCTTCTGAATTTCGAAAGAAATTTGGTTAATAATTCCAAACTCCGTACCTTTGCACCCAGAAATCAATTAATAAACAAATTAAAAGAAAGGATAAGATTATGAGTACAAAGAATTACAAGTTTGAGACATTGCAACTCCATGTAGGCCAAGAACAGGCTGACCCCGCAACCGACGCCCGCGCCGTGCCTATCTACCAGACCACATCGTATGTGTTCCACAACTCACAGCACGCCGCCGACCGCTTCGGTCTCCGTGACGCAGGTAATATCTACGGTCGTCTGACCAATTCTACACAAGGTGTGTTTGAGGATCGTGTTGCTGCCCTTGAGGGTGGTGTGGCTGGTCTGGCTGTGGCCTCTGGTGCCGCTGCCATCACCTATGCACTGCAAAATATCGCACAGGCCGGTGATCATATCGTGGCTGCCGACAATCTCTATGGCGGTTCCTACAACCTGATTACCCACACGCTGGCTACGCAGGGTATCAGCAACACCATTATTAATGTAAACGACCTTGAAGCCCTCGAAGCCGCTATACAGCCCAACACAAAAGTAGTATATGCCGAAACCTTCGGCAACCCCAATTCCGATGTGCTCGACCTTGAAGGTGTGGCTGCCGTCGCCCACAAGCACGGCATCCCCTTCATCGTCGACAACACCTTCGGCACACCGTATCTCATCCGTCCACTGGAGCATGGGGCAGATATCGTGGTACATTCCGCTACGAAGTTCTTAGGGGGGCACGGTTCAAGTCTTGGTGGCGTCATCGTAGATGGTGGTAAGTTCGACTGGAAACAGAACGACAAGTTCCCCACCCTCGCCAAGCCCGATCCCTCGTATCATGGCATCGTGTTTGCCGACGCCGTAGGCGCAGCCGCTTACGTCACCCGTATCCGTGCCGTCATCCTGCGTGATACCGGTGCAGCCATCTCGCCCTTCAATGCCTTCATCCTCTTACAAGGTGTCGAGACGCTGAGTCTGCGTGTGGAGCGTCATGTGGAGAATGCCCTGAAAGTGGTTGACTTCCTCGCCAAGCATCCGAAGGTGGAAAAGGTGAACCATCCTGCCCTCGAAAGTCACCACGACCACAAACTCTACCAGAAGTACTTCCCCAATGGTGGTGCCTCAATCTTTACCTTCGAGATTAAGGGCGGTCAGGAAGAGGCATGGAAGTTCATCGATGCCCTGCAGATCTTCTCGCTCCTCGCCAACGTGGCAGATGTGAAGAGTCTGGTAATCCATCCCTACACCACCACGCACTCACAACTCTCACCCGAGGAACTGGCCGAGCAGCACATCACACCGTCGACCGTCCGCCTCAGCATCGGCACGGAACACATCGACGACATCATCGATGACCTCGCACAGGCTCTCGACAAGATTTAAACTTGCAGATTCGCAAAATAGGATAAAACCGTTCACAGGGCTGGGGGTAAACACACCTCCAGCCCATTTTACTTGATATTATTTGCATATCTCATTTATTCTTTCTACCTTTGTGGCAAAATTCAAAGAAGATAGGACAATGAAGTACAACGTATGTTATCTGTTAGGCCTTGTGATGGCTCTGTCGTTTACACAGTCGGTGGCGCAGCCCACCGTGAGATTCGATGCCACAAAGACACATCAGCGCATCACAGGCTTCGGTGGTTTCGTCTGTTCGCCCCAGTTCCAGTATAACCATATGTCGACGGCCGACATCAAGAAGGTGTGGGGCAAGGAAAGCACCGTAGGCTGCAACATCATGCGCCTCTACATCCCCATCGGCAAGAACGCCTGGAGCCAGTCGCTTGCCACCGCCAAGACCGCCAAACAGATGGGGCTCATCATCTTCGCCTCGCCATGGGGACAGCCCGCCGAGTGGAAGACCAACAATTCGAGCAACGCCAAGACAAGTGACGGCAAGGAAGGACACATGAAACGCGAGAACTGGCCCGACTATGCCCAGTATCTGGAAGACTATGTGCAATACTTGCGCACAAACGGCGTGGAACTCGATGCCATCTCGATACAGAACGAGCCCGACTGGGCAGCCACTTATGCTGGTTGTCTGTGGACGGCCAGTGAAATGGCTGAGTTTGTGAAGACCTACGGCCCGACAATCAGTTGTAAGGTGATGGCACCAGAGACCCTCTCCGTGAACGACAATTACGTGAATGCCCTGAACAAAACTGACGTATTGCCAGGCTTTGATATCTATGGTGGACACCAGTACGGCGGCATCCAGTCTGCCTACAAGAACTTAGCCAAGAAAGGCAAGGAAATCTGGATGACAGAGTACCTCATCAACTGGAACGAGGCTGAGAACAACACCCGTAACTTCGATTTCTCAAAAGATTTCTTCAATTTCTTCCGTGCCATCAATGTCTGTATGGTAGGCGACTTTAATGCCTGGATCCACTACGCTGCCAAGCGCTACTACGGTATGCTGGGCGACGGCCAGCGCGGCGCAGGCAGCAATGGCACTGTGACGAAACGCGGCTATATCATGGCTCACTTTGCAAAGTACGTCACGGGCATGACACGTATCGACATTGACTTCGGCACCTCACCACTCGAAGGCTCAGCCTATCTCTCTGTGACCGGCGACACCGTGGTGGCTGTGGTGGCCAATTCCAGCAATGAGGAAACGAGCGTGACGCTGGACCTGCCTTTCTACACCCAACGTGGACATGTCTGCTGCACGACAAAGACCAATAACATGAAGGCCACAGACCTGATTCCTAATGGTGAGACCTGTCGGCCTGTAGCCACAATCCCGGCACAGAGCGTCAGCACCGTTATGTTCATCAAGAGCCGGGACCGCCAGCCCTCGAACATGAAAGGCAGTGCTACCCGTTTTGATCGCCTCGACGACATGGCGGCCACAAAGTCAGCCTTTGGCACGGGGTATAAACTCAGCGGCAAGAGCAAGACCTTCGATGCATCAAACCCACTGATATCCAACCGCACCAACCTGAACAGCGGTTATGTGCAACTGGACAACCGCTACAGTCAACTGGTCATGCAGATCAAGAAAGTCACTTCTTCCGGCAATCTTACAGCAGGTGCCACGACACTCACCTATGTCAACACCAACGGGGAGATATCCTCACACGATTACGGACGGACAGACCTGAGCCGTGCCGAGAACTTCAACCTGGTGTTCGACCTTTCTCCGCAGACGCTAAAAGACGGTTGCCAGGGACTCCTCTCGCTGACCTGCGACAATACCTATTCCCACCTGACCATTACCTTCGGCGATGTCTACCTCTCTACAGGCACTAATGCCCTCTATACCGCCAAATTGAGCGGCGACTATGTGGCCGATGACAGTTATATACAGGAATATATCAACGATGCGGCCTGCACAAGCCTCGACCTGTCGGCCTGTTCGGGATGTCCGTCGACCTTCCCGTGGCTCCAAGGCACCAACCGTGTGGTTTGGTTGCCGGAAACCAGTTCTGCCGGAGGGGCAAACCTCATATATACCGACCTGTGTCACCAACTAGAACTCTTTGTCGATGGCGGTGCCTTCCGCCCGGCCCGTTCCTTCCAAGCCGAAAAGATTTCCTTCACCACCACGGTGGAAGGCTACCAGTTACTCATATTACCCTTCAACGCCGTCATCCCCGACGGTGCAAAGGCCTATGTCATCGGCGATGACCTCAGTCTGGAACAGATGCGCTCCGTCCCGGCCCATACACCAGTACTCATCGAAGCCCAAGGCAAGACTGTGTTCACTGGTCAGGGTGAGGTAGACTATGTCTACACCCCCTTGACAGATACGTTCCGAGGGACTTATACACCGATTGTCCTCTATGCCGGCGACTACGTGCTGGCACAACAGGACGGCCAGTGGGGGTTCTGCCGCATCGCCACACCGACGACACTCGGTCCATTCCACGTCTATGCGACACTCTCCTCGCAAGCAGCCTTTATCCCACTGCCCCTCTCATCAGGTATCAAGACCATCGCTACAGAAAAGGATGTATCTGATACGATCTTTGACTTACAAGGCCGTCAGATGACCGTGAAGGCCTTGAAGCCTGGACTCTATATCAAGAATGGTAAGAAATTCATCATAAAATAACAAATATAGTAATGAAACAGTACACGCTTTCACTCCTTCTCCTCCTTCTGGGAGGATTGCTGCCGATGAAGGCAGACAACATCACCGTCAACGGAACCAGTCGCTCATACAATGTCATCGTACCTAAGAACTTAGGCGAGAACCGTCCGTTACTCATCTTCTGTCACGGCTACAACCAGGACGCCGGATGGATGCAGAACAACGAGTTCAAGAATGACAACGTAAGTATGGAGGCCGTATGCGATACCGCCAAGTTCATCTGCGTCTTCCCCAACGGCATCGACAGGGCATGGGATACTGGAGGCAACCGTGACATCAACTTCATCAAGGCCATTATTGACAAGATGGCCTCGCAGCATCAGATTGACCGCAACCGCGTCTATCTGGGCGGATTCTCCATGGGTGGTATGCTGACCTACAATGCCATCAACAAGATGTCAGACATCATCGCTGCGTTTGTGTCTTGTAGCGGTCCTGCTGTTGTAACGCCGAAAGCCGGCTTACGGCCGATACCGCTGTTGCACATTCAGGGAACGGCAGACAACTGGAGCGGTGTGCAGCCTGCACTCAACCCATGGATCAACCACAACGGCTGTTCAACTACAGATAAGGTCATCAACAACTACAACGGCTTCAGCGGTGCAAAGTTGCACATCTGGGGGCCTGGTAACGACGGTGTCGAAGTGCGACTCATAGAACTCAAGGACAAAGGCCACTGGATCTGCAAGGAAACCCAAGTGTATACCGGTAAGGAAATCTGGAACTTCTGCAAGAATTATTCGTTGAACAAGACCACGCCGAATGTGAAGATCACCTCTCCAGCCACCGGGGGTAAATACATCTGTTTTGCCCCTAAGGACGAAGTGGCATTTCCCGATATCAACATCACCGCTACGGCCGACAACCCGAACGGAACTATAGAGAAAGTAGAGTTCTACGATGGAACGACACTGCTCGCCACCTGTACGACTAAGCCCTACAAGGCCACGCTGACGACGACCAAGACCGGTAAGCACACACTGAAAGCCATAGCCACCGACAACGACGGCGAGACAAGCACCGCCAGTGTCGAGGTAACTTTTCAGGCTCCCACATCATCGTTCACTCTCTCGTCGGACTTCAAGGAAGCCAATGCCCTGCCTGCCGGGTGGACAACCTACGACAGTAGCGAACGTCGCACCGGCTACAGTAGCGGATACAGTTCGGGTTGCCGTGTACTGCAATTCACAGGGTCTTCCAAAGGGTTTAACTACGGCCTCTACTTCCGTAACATCAGTGGAAGCACCCGCCAGGGTTGGGCCAAGTACGGTCTCAGCGATGCCGGCACCACACTCTCGTTGGCTCCTGGTCACTACACGCTGAAATACAAGATCTGCAACTGGAACATGTCCAGTTTCGGTCCTGTGGAACTGCGCATCGAGAAGCGCACGGGCAGCACGAGCATCGCCAGCGAAACCTACACACCAGACATTAACATCGGCAATGTGGCTTCCAACAACTTCGCCTCTCCGCAACAGCAGTCGTTCGAGTTTGATATTGCCGAGCAGGGAGACTATGTGATTGCGCTCTATTCGGCTCCCACGGGGTGGAGCGACTGCATTGTCGGCCAACTGATCCTGACCGTCAACAGTTATGTACCCACGGGCATCCACTCCACACACAACAAAATCCACGACAACAAAATCTATGACCTGCAAGGTCACGAAATCAAACGCCCAACAAAAACCGGCATTTACATCCAGAACGGCCAGAAAGTCCTGATTAAATGACAAGAATGACCTTGGTAACAATCAGAAATATGAAAAGATTTATTGCTATATTGACATCAGTATTGGCTATACAGGCACAGGCACAAGTCCACGACTGGGAGAATCCCGCTGTGCTGGGCATCAACAAGTTGCCGTATCACGCCACGCTACAACTGCCTTCAAAGGAAAAGGAGTGTAAGGAAATCGTGAGCCTCGACGGACAGTGGCTCTTTCATTGGAGCCGGAATCCAGAGGAAAGGCCTATTGATTTTTACAAAGAGGACTATAATGTCAGCCAGTGGGGTAAAATCAATGTGCCTGGCAACTGGCAGACGCAAGGTTACGGCACACCTATTTATATTAATATCAACTATCCGTTTATAAAGGACCGTCCCAGGGTGACCGCCGAGCCACCAAAGGACTGGACGGCCTACGAGAACCGCAACCCCGTGGGGTCGTATGTCACCTTCTTCGATGTCACCAAAGAGATGCTTAGCCAAAACCTGATCCTCCACTTCGGCGGTGTCCATTCTGCCTTCTATGTCTGGGTGAATGGTCAGAAGGTAGGCTACAGTCAGAACTCGATGTCGCCAGCAGAGTTTGATGTGACGAAGTACCTGCGGGCAGGTCAGAACAAACTTGCCGTGGAAGTTTACCGCTGGAGCGACGGCTCGTATCTCGAAGATCAGGACATGTGGCGACTCTCGGGCATCTTCCGCAGCGTGCAGTTGTGGGTGAGGCCGCTGGTACATATAGCCGACTATCATGTGACGGCAGAGCCGAACAGCGACTACTCGAAGGCCACCGTCCGTGCCAAAATTCAAGTTTGCAACACAGGCAATAAAGCAGCAAAGAAGTTGAAAGCCATCATGAATATCAGGGAGAATTACAGAGGAACAATCCCCATGATTCTCTCGGGCGACACAACGAGCATTGAACTGACTTGTACAATTGATAAACCTAAACTTTGGTCGGCTGAGAAACCGAACCTTTATCCCTTCAGCGTGGAGTTACAAGATGCGAAGGGCAATATTATTGAACATTTCGACTACCACTTCGGCGTGAAGAAGGTCGAGGTCGTCGGTGAGGTGTTTAAGATTAACGGCAAGAACGTGAAACTGCGCGGCGTGAACCGCCACGACCACCATCCGAAGACCGGACGCTACGTGGATGATGCCACCTATGAGGAGGACATCCGTCTGATGAAGCAGGCCAACATCAATTTCCTGCGTACCTCGCATTACCCAGACCGCGAATACCTTTACGAACTCTGTGACAAGTGGGGTATCTACGTGATGGACGAGGCCAACCACGAGACACACGGCTACGGCTATGCCAATAAAGTAATGGGCGAGGATCTCACTTTCCAAAAAGCCCATGTGGACCGTGCAGAGTCGCTGGTGAAACGTGACTTCAACCATCCGAGCATCATCCTCTGGAGTCTCGGCAACGAGGGCGGCGTAGGACCGAACATCGAGGCGATGTATAACAAGGTAAAAGAACTAGACACCACTCGCCCACCCTTCTACGATAGCGACCGCCGCTACTCTGCTATCTGGGATGATAGTTATCTCTATCCCGACGACCTGCGGAAGAACGCCCAGCAAGTCACTGACAAGCCTTTCATGATGCGTGAGTATGCCCATGCTATGGGTAACTCCTGCGGCAATTTACAGGAATACTGGGATGTCATCTATGCCGACAGCAGCATCTGCGGTGCCGCCATCTGGGACTGGGTAGATCAGGGATTAGAAAAAGACGGCTATTATGCCTATGGCGGTGATTTCGGCGACAAGCCCAATGATGGGCCGTTCTGCATCAATGGCCTCATTGGTCCTGACCGCAAGCCTCATCCCCACTACTACGAGGTGCAGTATGTCTATCAGCCGTTGCAGTTTGTCCGTGATGCTGACGGCACCATCCGCCTTATCAATCGCGACTGCTTCACCGACCCCAGCGAATATGAGATTATCCGCGATACAATAGAGTATGACGATGAGACCGTGCTGAATGTCTATGCCCGTCTGCGTCACGATACGCCCTGGGCCCCAAAAGGCTTTGTGGTGGCACGTGAACAGTTCGTTCTCCAACCGTCACAGTTCTTCCTGGCTTTTGCCGGTAGGGATACCGTAGCAGAAGAAACCGACGAAGGGTTTGTTGCTCCCACGAACAACGGATCCATCACCATCTCTAAGACCGGAGCCCTTACCTCATGGATCGTCAACGGCAAGGAGATGCTCCAGGGGTCTCTCGAACCCTATTTCTGGAAACCTGAGAACGACAACCAGAATGCGGCCCATTTCGCCAGGCGCACCGCCGTCTGGAAGGATGCCGCCGACAAGCGTACTGTCAAGTCTATCCGCGTAGAAGGCCGTCAGGTGATTGCAGAGATGTCGTTGCCCGTCGGTGCTGACCTTAAATTAACGTACGACTTAAAGGCAGATGGTCGCATCATGGTGAATATGGACTATCAACCCACAGCAACCAATATCGCGACGATGCCAAAGTTCGGTATGCGGATGCGACTGCCCGCTGACTATACACAAATCAAGTATTATGGCCGAGGACCGTGGGAGAACTACCCCGACCGTAAGTGTTCTGCCTTTCTCGGCATCTACGAGATGCCTCTCAGCGACTATCAGACGGAGTATATCCATCCGCAGGACAACGGCAACCGCTGCGATGTCCGTTGGTTCGAGATTGGTAATCTCCGCATCGACGGTTGGCAACCCCTCTGTATCCGTGCCTGGGATTACGGTGAGGAGGACTTGGAGGGTGCCCGTCATCCGCAGGACATCCCACGCGGTCGCTTCGTCAACCTGAACATCGACTTGGATATCCATGGCGTGGGTGGAACTGACACTTGGGGCAAACGCACCCTGCCCCAGTACACCATCGACGGCAACCAGCCCCACCACTACAGTTTCATACTCTCAAATGAACAAATAATATAGATAAATTATGTGGTCAAGTTTACTATCTGTTATCTTGGTCATCAACGAACTGATGGCTTCGAACGCAGGCGAGGTGATGAGCCCCGCCATCAACTTCGACAGTTGGATAGAACTGTATAACCCTGGCGACGAGGACGTGGACATCAGAGGTATGTATCTGAGCAACGATGCCCAGAACCTGATGCTCTGGAGATTACCAGGTTATGTGACAAAGGTTCCTGCCAAGGGCTTCAGGGTGGTATGGCTCGGCTCCAACGACATCACGAAAAGGCAGGCGCCTTTCAAACTCGACTGCGACGGCGGCACGATTTGCCTGACTGACGACGATGGAGAACTTGTCGCCAGCGTGACCTACCCGAAGGCCCTGAGCCGCACTGCCTGGGCCCGTAAGCAGGATGGCGGCGAGGAATGGGGATGGACGGCCCAGGCCACGCCCGGTGCCACCAATGCCACCGCCACGTTTGCCGACAAACGACTGCCGGTACCCGTGGTGGATCAGGGCAGCCAGTTGTTCAGCAATTCCATCAAAATAAAAGTCCAGATTCCTGAGGGTGCCACCCTGCGCTACACCACCAACGGCAGTATGCCCACTGCGAAGAGCAGTTCGTCTACCACCGGACAGTTTGCCATCAGCAATACTACCAACTTCGTGTTCCGCCTCTTCCAGGACGGTTACTTGCCCAGTCCGCCCGTGACCCGCAGTTACATCAAGACCGACACGGAATACACCATCCCCATCATCAGCATCGTGGGTGACGAGACCTATTTCAGCGACCCCAAGATCGGCATCGACTGCGACGGCGACGGCACCAACGGTAAGACTGGCAACGGACAGAACGAGAAGCGCAACTACAACATGGACTGGGACCGCCCCGTGAACTTCAGTTATATCAGTCCGACGGAAGGCATGCTCTTCAACCAGGATGTGAACGTGAGCATCTCCGGCGGATGGACACGCTCCGCCTCCCCCCGTTCGATGAAACTCAAATCAAATAAGGTGTTCGATGGGCTGAACCACCTCGACTATCCCTTCTTCCCGCAGAAACCCTATATCCGCAGTAAGGTGCTGCTGATACGCAACGGCGGCAACGACGGATGGAACAACCACGCCCGCTTCACCGACCCCGCCCTGACTACCATCATCCAGCGCTCCGGCATCGATGTCGACGTACAGAGCACCGTGCAGGTGGCTGAATATATCAACGGCAAGTTCCGTGGCGTGCTGAACCTGCGCGAGCCCAATAACGACAAGTTTGCCTATGCCAACTGGGGCTACGATGACGAGGAACTGGATGCCTTCGAGAACAAGACCTTCAAGAACGGTGACGACGATGTCTACCGCCACCTCTGCGACATCAGCAAGAACATCAACAGCACTGGTGTCTACGACGAGGTGAAGACACTGCTCGACATCGACGAGTTCATTAATTACATGGCCGTGGAACTCTACATCGGCAACGACGACTGGCCGGACAACAACGTCAAGGCCTACCGCAGCCGTAACGACGGGCGTTTCCGCTTCGTCTGCTTCGACCTGGACTATGCCTTCAATCCCTGGGGCCGCAGCATCTCGTCGCTCAACACATACGGTCTGGACAATAGTAATGAAAAGGTGGAGATGGTGGCGCTCTTCCTGAACCTCCTGAATCAAGACGAGTTCCGCAGGAAGTTTATCGACACGTTTTGTATTGTCGCCGGCAGCGTCTTTGAGAAAGACCGCGCCACCGCCATTGTCGACGAACTGGCAGCCTCCATGCGACCCATGTCGGAGTTGGACGGCTACACGCCTGACAGAGCCGCCAATAACATCAAGAACAAACTACAGGGATGGATAGGCAACAAGATGGGGCAGTTGCAGCAGTATCAGCCGATGATGCTCTCCAATGCGAAAAGACAGAATGTCGTATTGACGGCTGATACAGAGGGAGCCAACCTCTATATCAACGGACTGAACGTGCCCTACGCCTCTTTTAACGGACAACTATTCGCCCCTGTGACCCTAGAGGCCGAGGCACCTGTAGGCTACACTTTCACAGGATGGAAGAAAGGTTCCAGTGCCTCCGTGCAACTGATTAAGAACAACGATACCTGGAAATACTACGACCAGGGCGCAGCCCCTGCCAACTGGACTTCCGACAGTTTCAATGACAGCGGTTGGTCGTCAGGTCCTGCCCCCTTAGGCTATAAGATGACAGGCGTGAAGACCACCGTCAGTTACGGCGATAACCCTGACCAGAAGCATCCCACTACCTACTTCCGCAAGACCATCAGTCTCAAATCCACTCCCACACGCAGCGATGTATTCTTGCTGAACTACCAGGTTGACGATGGTTTCGTAGTCTATGTCAACGGTAAGGAAGCCGGACGCTTCAATATGCCCAGTGGTCAGATCAGTTTCAATAGTTTCTCCTCCAGTTACGCTGATGACACACCTCTGACGGGTACCCTTGAACTCTCGTCATCGCTATTCAAGAGCGGCAGCAATGTCATCGCCGTCGAGATACACAACAACAAATACGCTTCCAGCGACCAGTACTGGGCTGCGGAACTTTTTACCTCAGTCAGTTCGAGTCACGAGGAATTCTTTTCCTCAGAGACTGTGATAGACCTACCCGCCGACAATGCCCTGTCGCTGGTGGCCTGTTTCACCCCGCTCTCCGACGAGGAGAAAGCCGCACAGGGTCTCACGCCTGTACGCATCAATGAAGTGAGTGCCGCCAATAGCATCTTTGTCAACGACTACTGGAAGCATAACGATTGGGTGGAACTCTACAATACCACCGACAGTCCCGTCAACGTGGAAGGGATGTACCTGAGTGACAATCTGGAGAAACCTAAAAAGTATCAGATTACCAAAGGTGAGACGCAGGCGGAGACCACCATCCCCGCACACGGCTATCTCGTCGTCTGGTGCGACAAACTCGATCCCCTATCACAACTGCATGCCGACTTCAAGTTGGATGCCGACGGTGGTGATGTGATACTGACCGCCACCGATGAGTCATGGTGTGACCAGATTACCTATACCCGGCATCAGGGCAATGAAAGCGTAGGCCGCTATCCGGACGGGGACGCCGATGTCTTTGCCATGAACATCCCCACTATCGCCAAGCCGAATATCCTGTCGAGTTACCTGACCGTCGTGGAGCAACCGCAGGGCGCAGGCATCCACGACATCATGGCTGATGCCACAGAGCAACTCAGCATCCGCTATGCCGAGGGCAGCCTCATCATCCGCAGCACGTCGGCAGAGAGTCTACAAGTCAGGATTGCCAACCTTGCTGGACAAAGTGAGATGTCCCTGCCCGTCGAGTTAACTGGCGGGTATGCTGAAGTGCCAATAGATCAACTATCCGCAGGCATCTTCATCGCCACCGTCACCGACCATCAGGGCAACAAGGCAACCTGCAAGTTTATCAAGCGCTAAACCCTATAAACCAATAACCCTGCCTTATTGCGCAATAAGGCAGGGTTATTGTCGAATAAGGGCAGGTTATCTGACAATAACCTTTCTCCCTTCTTTGGTGATATACAAGCCATTACTCACTTTGCCATTTATGCGGCGGCCCAAAAGGTCATAAAGGATAGTATCCTGAGTGCCTACATTCTCCCAAACCGAGGAATGGATGCCCGTTTCAATAAGCGTGCGATGGCGCATTGCGGAGCGCACGGCATACCAGGCAGGCTTCTTACCGATACCAGAAGTGTAAAGCAGCGGATTGGAAGACTCACGCCAACTGTTATTATCCTTCAAGCCCCAGATCACCATATTAGGACAATTGTTGTTGTTCAGTACGATATCCGTGATGATGCGGTAGTCGCGAGCCTGCGCCTCCTTATTCTGGGTTGAAGTGGAGGGGATGCCCATATCCAGTTCGGTGATGATACATTTCAGGCCGGCCTCGGCGAAGCGACGGATGGTATTATCCAACTTCACACTGTCCAAATCCCCGATGGAGAAATGGCACTGCAAGCCCACGCCGTCGATGGGGATGCCCTTTTTCTTCAAGCGCATGGCGAGATTATAGAAGGCTGCAGTCTTAGCCTTGTTGCTGAACTCCACGCCATAGTCATTGAGATAGAGCACGGCATCGGGGTCAGCACGATGGGCCCAGACGAACGCGGAGTCGATGAACTCTTCGCCAACAGCCTGTGTCCACATACTGTTCTTTCGCAGGGTATAGCCTTCCGTATCGGAACGGACAATCGACTGGTCATCGTCAAGACACTCGTTTACCACATCCCACTCGGCCACCTTGCCCTTATAGTGCTTCACTACCTTCTCGATGTGGTTCTTTAGGATATCCAGCGCCTCCTCGCGGGTCCAGTTCTTGTCGTTCTTCTTACCGTCACTGCTCACCCAAGTGGGCAACTGCGAATGCCAGGCCAGACAATGGCCACGCAGTCGCATGTCATGATTCTGTGCAAACCGGACGAGATCGTCGGCACTGCCATAACTGAAACTGTTGCGCGACGGCTCCAAGGCATCCCACTTCATTTCATTCTCTGCCACCAGCATATTGAACTGAGCCCCAACCTCCTTCGTCTCGCCGAGGCTGGCATTGTTCAGGTCGTTCTTCCACATGGAGATGGCCGTTCCAATATATTTACCGTTTTGGATAGCATAGTCCCGCAGTGGTGTCTTATCGGTCTTGTCATCAATACCGTCGTCATAGAGGGCACCAATGGTGCTCTCCGGAATCTCCGGATTATCTGGGATTTTCGGATGAGCCATCTTCTCATACGACACCAAGCGCAGCACGAAGGCCAAACCGCCGTTCTCCTCACGCTCCACAAGTTCCCAAGTATAATGCTCAGCCCTGATATCGAAATGCCAGTCGCCTTTGAGGGATGACTTGCGTTTGGCTGTCAGTACCTTGAACTCATCGCCAATCTTGATATCGGCTTCCTCATCCAGCACCACCTGAATAGCAGGCATCTGATCGCTTTCATCAAAATCCTGGGTGATATGAAAGTACTTCACATCCCCATCAACGGACAACTGGTCATACTGTGCCCCACCAATCCGGAAGCGCAGTGTAGAGGCCGGATGGACTATAAGGTGAGCCTCCTTGTCTGCCGCATAGTTTTTCAGCGTCAACAAGCCAGCCTCGCCGGCACCCGGCTGGATGGTGCCGTAATTGTTCACCGTACCACCGATACTGCCCGTACCGCCAAGGATGCCCTTCTCAAAGACATGGACGACGGCGTCGTTGGCATCAGGCTTGGCACCGATGGCACCGGACAACTTTTTAGCCTCTGCCTCGGCACGATCGTTCATCACTAAGACCCTGCCATCCAAGATGCGAAGCCCTCCACTCAGGTAGTTCTCGTTACCCGTGATGGTGTAGGTTCCTGTTCCTTCTTTGAGGATGCTCAATAACGTATTATTGTCATAGCCTGTCGGGGCGATAATGCCCGCTAACGTCGCATCGGTATTCAGACCACCCAAGAGATAATAGACAGAACGGCCCTTCTTCATATAGCCCTGTAGCATGGATCCTGCCTCTGTCTGCAATTCACCGATACGGTAACCAGAGCCAGCCGTGTTCGATTCACCGCAAATGGTGGCACCCTCATGCAGGATCACGCGGTTGTTGGCCATCGACGGGTTCACCTTACCAGCCTCATAGTCCTCATAGACGCTCTCAGGTGAAGAAGTCTTACCACCGAAGGCAAGAACCACCCCATAGAAACCCGCCGAGGCAGAATTCTCCGGGAAAGGATAGATATGGATGTCGCCTGTATAGTTCGTCCAATTGGGCCATGTCTTTCCACCCGTTGTTCCTAAATAGCAGCGTTCACCACCTGCATAGAGGTTCAACGTGCCACTGCCTTTGATGGTTGAACTGAAATAGACATAGCGCGCCATCTTTACGTTGACGATGTCTGATTCCGGCAACGAGATGGTCTTACTGTACGAAATATAGTTCTTGTCGGTGTTGTCGCCACTGATATCAATTGTATTTTCCTCAGCGGCAGCCGACAAACCCATCAGGCATAATGTCAATAATACTATTCTTCTCATCCTTCTATGATCTTTTTGGAAAAAAAGTCCGGACTTTTTCAAGCCCGGACCCAATTATCATTGTAAGTGTCAAAATCTTACTTTACTTCAGCACCTTCTTGCCGTTCTTGACAATGATGCCCTTGTAGTTCTTGGCAACCTTCTGGCCAGCCAAGTTGTAGGCAGGAGCATCGTCATCAGCAGCATTGAGGCTGTCGATGCCAGTACCTTTTGCAGTAATGGTGAATGAAGCGTCACTTGCCATGTTGTACTGCTTGCCACCCTTGTCGGCGATGGCAATCTTCTTTACGTCAACAGTGGCAGAACCCTCGAACGTAGCATCAGCCTTCAGCGTGATGGTACAGAGATCACCCTCGCTAGCACTCATCTCATAGGTCTTGGTGCCACCGCTCATCACGAGCATCATAGAGCCGTCGCTGGCCTTTGTCACGTCTACACCATGCTTCTTGTGGTGAACATCTGACAATTCTACAAGGGGCTCTTCACCCTCTTCGGCAATCGTGATGCCTGTGGGCAGGTAAAGATACATCTGCCAGCCAGCAGGAACTACATCACTTTTGAATGTTACATTCAGGGCGGCTGTCTCACCCGGAACAATGTTTACGTCACCAAAGGTGAAGGTGAAACTCTGAGCGAATGCGCTGCTGGTCAGGGCCAACAGACCGCAAATCAATAATGATTTTATCGTTTTCATAATTTTTTTCTTTTAATGTTGTTTATTGAAATATCGTTTACTTAATATCTAATGACAATGAAATGATCTTATTCTTCTTCCTTTCCTGCCATGATATTACTGATGGTGATAAGGTCACCGACACCGACTTCACCGTCTTTGTTAACGTCAGCCTTTTCCTTGGTCACACCGCTAGCGTCACCATCAGCCATGTAGTTGCTGACTGAGATAAGGTCACCGACACCAACCTCATTGTCACCATTCACGTCACCTTCAACGTCAGCGGGCTTCTTACCCCACTGGTATGGAGCAGTACCGGCACCAATCTTCACCCAGAAGTTGTCTGTACCCTCAGCAGGAATCAGGTTCTCGGTAGTCTTATCAGCCAAACCACTGTTCACATACCACTTAATGTTCTTGATGACATAAGTACAAGCCTGTGGGATTTCAGCCATGTTGAATGCAATAGACTGAATGCCGTTTTGTACAGTACCCTGCCAGTCCTTCTGTGGGAAATCAAATGCCTTTGAGAAGTGCTGCTCCTCCTTAGTGAAGGTTATATCACCAATAGCGCTGTAGAAAATGTAGTTACAGTTGGGGCCGTGACTCTGTGTAGTAACCTTAGCCTCCTCAATCTCATCAGAAATGAGATAGTAGTCGAACTCAACGGTGGTCTGTTCTTCACGATCAAATCCGCGGGTAGCGACAATCCAGAACTGGTTGTCCCAAGGCTGACCCGTATATTCATAGTCCTCTGGGAGTTCTGCACCATATTCTGCAGCCTCATCAGCCGACTTGTACTTTCTCTCAACACCTTCAATCTTAAGTTCTGATTCGTTAACAGCAATATCCTCAAGTTCCTTATCTTCCTCACCGGCGAGTTTCTCGAAACTAATCAGACTGGATTCCTCATCAATATAAATCTTCCACTGACCACGTACTGGGAGTTTGGTCTCGGTCTTACCCTTTGCCTCAAAGCCATGCCAGTCATCAGGATCGTTCGTAATAGGACCTTGTGAAACATCCACCTTGATGGTAGCGGCCTTGTATCCCTTGTCGTTACCCTTTTGTGTGGAGATCATCACCTGGTCAACCCATTCGTCTTCACTCTCACCACCAACTACGGCAGCAATCAGGCCGTCGCCTGCATCTTCAAATGAAATAGCATTGTCGAAGTCGTATGCAGGATCGCCGTCTTCGGTGTCGGTAGAAGTCACGAACCAACCATCCTCGAGATCCATGTATTCCAACTTGATATTATCAAAGTAGAAAGTAATCTCTTTTGCGAACTGACCATTAACACCTAAGTTGAAGGCAATTGAATGGCAATCAGCAGATGCATCAAATTCTTTCGAGAATGTCTGCCACTCTGTGGTGAAGTCAATGGTACCAGGACCCCATCCACCGAGATAGTCGCCAGGAGCCCTATGACCTTGACCGGCACCCTGAGCAGCCTCTGAAGCCTTGTAGTCAAATGAGAGTTTGAGGTGCTCGCCATCCTTCAGAGCCCTTGGGAAGTTAATCCAGAACTGGTTCTGCCATTCCTCGGCAGCACCATCCATATCTTCACAAGGAGCGGTTGTGGTATAGAATGCACCATCCTCAATAAACGCAGCGTGAGGATTGTTGTCATTATAACCGTACTCCTTAGAGTAAGCACAGATTGTTTCTGCACCCTCACCCTGATAAGCATTATCTGCTACATATGCATCAGGATTTGCCCATTCTGCAGAAGCATCACCATTCTCGATGATATCAATCCAAGTAACGGGAGCCTCCTCTTTCTGATCGTGGGTAATCTTGACAGAGGCAATCCAGAAATCGCCTACAAAGTGACCACACTGTAAGAGGATAGAACAAGAATTAGCAAAGTACGCTGCATTAGGATTGTTGACGACATCTGTGAAAGTAAATTCTTCGAAGTCTGCCGGGACATCACACCATCCTGGAGTCTCTGAACCACCGAAAGCCAGCCAAATTTGATTCTGGTCACCAGTAGGAACACCCTTCAGTTTGATGGTGACGGTGTAAACTGCATCCGTATCATCTGCACCAGGGAATGGCTGGAGTTGGATGTCATAATTGTTGTCCGTCGCTGCATCGCTGTGGAAATGGAGACAACCTTGGTCGAGATCGAAGTAGGAATCTTTGTACTTGTCATCAACCCAGCCATGACTCCAACCCCAAAGAGTCTCTTGAGTAGAGAAGTCAATGTCGACATCTACTACCTCTTTCGCATTTGCTCCCAAGAAACATGTCAAGAAAGCAAGAAGAGTAAATAATTTCTTCATAATTGAAACATTTAAATTAATAATTAAGTGAAAAAAAAACTGTTAAAAGAGTTTAGAAAATAAATATTTAATAACACATTACATTAATACTTACCGCTGAGGGCATCGCAGAACGCCTTGTAGGTGGCCGTGCGCACCCAGTCCTTTTTGCTGTCGATAGACCAGAGACCGACAGGGTCGTTCGTGTCGGCGAGGTTGCCCTTGCAGATGCCGGCCTGCTTGTCGTGAGGAATCTTGTCCATATAACTCTTGATGACGTAACCATAGTAGTCTGCGAGTTTCTGACGCTGGTCATTGGTGATGTTCTTGGCGGCCACATTGGCACCGTTGGCATCCTTATACGTGATGTCGAAGTTAGAGAGTCGGATGAGTTTGCCGGTAGTAGCCAGATTCGACAGAAGATGGTCGACGGATGTCTTGTTGGCTTCCTGCTTCTCTGCATCCTCGCTATAGGTGAGGCTCAGTTTGGCATTGATACCGTCGATCTTGGCACCGTTGGCGTCCCAGATGCCAATCCAGTATTTGAGACTCTCAAATTTCTTCTCGTCATCAAGGCCTGACTCGCTGATGAAGAACCTCAGTGCCTCAGGATCGCCCTCATACTTCTGGTATGCCTCGCTTGCCACCTTCGACACAATGGGGGCATATTGCTCACTGCCTAAGACATCCTGCCAGAAGAAACTCTCGGTCGAGTGCTTGAGGTCGAACAGCCCGTTCTCCAGTTCTGTAGTGCCGATGGCCTCGTCGATGAGGTCGAAGGTCGTGATACGACCCAGGTTGATCTTCATCAGACCGTCGCACCATGCGTTGAGGGCATAGTTAATCGTATCCGTCTTCTCCTGTACCGTCTGAGGACGGTGGTTGTCGGGGAAGTAGCCTATCTGCACCTTCTGGATATAGACGGGAGCAGCACGGGTATTGATAATCCTCAAGTAGCCCTCCGTCACGCCTGGCGCGCTTTGACACTCTATCACCACCTTTTTCCAGTTCTCACCACCAGCAACTGCAAATCTTCCATTGGCAGAACCTCCGTCAATTTGGTCGTTGCCTGAGAATACCACATTGAAATTGGCCGTCTTGTCGGACTTTGCCCAGAATGTGATGGTATAGGTCGCGGTGGAATCCACCTCAAAGCCTTCAACGATGTTTACTTCAGCAGAAGCACCCACCTTGAGCGCGTTCGCACCGTCATATTTCTCGATGGTGACTGTTGGCTTTATCACCGTACCTTGGTAATCACCGGCCTCCATGGTGGTGAAGTCAACGGACTTCCCCTCCACATAGTCAACGATAACCTCGATAGGAGCCGTGAGCGTGTTCAGCCAGCCGTCAGCCTGATTGGCATTGGCCACGATCGGACTGCCGAAGACCTCGCCACCGATCTCGTCCACATGGTCGAGGAGATCCTTCATGTCGAGGAAGTTCATCACTCCCTTAGCATTGATGATTGCACCCGACATCAGGGTGGTTCCGAAAGCGAGATTGTCAAAATTGGTGATAGCGGCGGCATGGGCCAGTTCCTGCTTGTTGAAATCTGATACATTGAGCGTGGCACCGAGCGTCAGGTTCGGATACTGCTCTCTGTCGATATATGACTTGACAGGTGCCAAGTCCTTGTAGGGTTCCACGAAGGACGGGTCAGGGGCAGCCTTGAAATCATCTGTCACATTATAGTCGGCACAGGATACGAAAAACATGCCTGCGGCGAACATCAAGAGACTGGTTCTAAATATTTTCTTCATATTCTAAGCCTCCTATTATTGTTTAACATACATGGGTGAAAAGAATACTTTCTGGTTTGACTCACGCGTCTGAACGACCAGCGTATCGGAACTTGACACCTCAATATCGTTCTCAAGAACCCAGTCGACCTCTTTACCGTTTACTATGTGTTTACCGATAACCCTTCCTTTCTTGAAGGTGACATTGTAGGTCAGGCGAAGAATATCACGCTGATCAGGCTTGCCTATTCCTTCCCAACGGTAGTCTTTGTATTCTGCCTTCCCACTTCCGTTCTCAATGAACTCTCCCGAACCGCCAGACGGAATCTCTTCATCATCACAGTAGATGGTACACTGGTTGCCGCTGAAGGTGAGGACGAGGTTGCAGAGTTGCGAAGGTCTGATATCTCCTGACGCATCTACACCAATATTTACCGATACTGGGAAGACAGCCTGTGTCATGTTCTTGGTGGTGATGGCGCAAATCTCGTCGTTCTGGTTCACGGGGTTCTCCTTGTAATGTTCGAGGTCGGTGCTCACCAGTGTCGTATCCTTACGAATCACCTTTGTGGAAACTCCATTTTCCATCAAGTTATCGACACCACGGCGGATATATTTTCCCTGCCACGGGTTCATATACTTCACAAGGTATAGCACATAGTCCTTGGGGGGGACTTCCCAATCCCCTGAATTGGTGCGGGCTGGTGTGAGACCTTCACGTGGCTTGCCGACGAGAATAGAATCAATGCCCGTCACCTTCGTCATCCGCAATGGGATAACGTAGGTATTCTCAACAGCCGAGGGGTCGTTAAAGAAAGCATCCGTAAACTGCACCTCCACATAGCCGCGCGGTTCCCCATTGTAAGGAATGGAATTTGACAAGAGGCTATAATAACTTTGCGGCATAGGAAGCACTGGAGCCGCAGCATTGCCACCCTCATCGGTAAAATAGAGGTCGTTGCAAAGCGTCTCATCGATGACAATGTCCACTGTGGCGTTACGTCCGCCGTAAGCACCGCCCATCGTTGACCATATCTGGCACTTGTGCTCGTTGTCGAGCGTATTGTCGTAGATATCGTTACCGAGTATGAGGGTACGTACCGGGTACTGATAGGCGAAGTAGGCTGTCGTGCCTCCTTCATAGTCCGGGAACTCTTTGTCTGCATTGTAGCAAGCAGCCAATGTGAGAGAGAGTGCTCCCAAGACTACTCCGTATATGCATTTCTTAATTTTCATAATTATCAATTATCAATTATCAATTATCAATTAATCACCATCCCTTATTTTGCTTGAGGTTGCTCCATTTCAGCACTTCGCTTTTCGGAATGGGGCCATAATACTGATAGGAACTGTCGTATTTACGTACCTCTACATCTTCAATGGTATATTTGAGGTTATCAGGAGTTGCATCCTTCTCAGGATCAATCTTCTCAATCTTCATACCCTTGACACTTTCGTCAAGAGGCATCTGCCAACGACGGAGATCCCAGAAACGCTTGTTCTCAAAACAGAGTTCAATACGACGCTCGTTGCGGATGAGGTTTGTCATCTTCTCCTTGTCAGACTTGATTTCCTCAAGATATTCATCGCCTCCGGGGAGTGGCATATAGTATTCATCCTTGCCGATATTCGCACGTTCACGGATGGCCTTAATCACGTCGTAGGCAGTGAATCCCACGCCAGTAGGATCACTCTGAGGCCCCCATGCATCGTTGGCTGCTTCCGCGTATGCCAGGAATATCTCCGTATAGCGGATGCGCGGATAGATATGATACTGAGAAGAATTAGAAGTTGGACTCACATTCACATCTTCACGAAGGAGTTTCTTCAGGTAATAACCTGTACGGGTTGAAGTAGAACCATAGTTGAGGTTGTCATCATACTCAGGATTACCCATATCGTTGATTTTGGGATATGTGCCTGTTATAATCTCCGTTTTCTTGAATGTAGTGCCGTTATAGAGAATGTAGTTATCAAGACGCGAATCACGGTTGGCATACGGATTCTGTGGATCATATCCAGACTGTGGGTCTGTGATAGGACGACCATTATTCATAGGGAAAGCATCCACAAGGTTCTGGGATGGGTTGACACTTCCTCTGCCATAGAGCGTTGGGGGGTAGTTTTCCTTTTCCTGGTCATTGTCCTGACTACGATCTTCGCGCCAGATCATCTCCGGAATTTCCGTCGTGGTACTATTGTCAATCTTTGTCTTGTTCTTGTACCAGGTATGGCCGGTATTGTCTAATCCTTCCAATCCCCCGATGCCTTTGAGCACATTGGCGCAGAATGTCGCAGCCTCGGCGGAAGTCACGCCGCTCTGATCGCGGAAGGCAGGACTGGCAGCGAGCAGGGCCACCTGTGCCTTGACAGCCTGTGCGGCCTTACCCGACATCAGATTCTTGGCCTTTTTTCCGAACACGAGGTTGTAGCCGGAAACATTCGCACCAAGTGCCAGATACTTTGCCTGGATTTCATCCTCAGATTTGATGTCTTCATATTGATCGGGGAGGAGAGCCATGGCACTGTCGCAGTCGGCAAAGCACTGCTTGACACAGTCGGCAAAAGTAGCACGTGGCTGATTGAAGTCGGAACTACCGTCCTCAGCAACCGTCAGCAGGGGTACGCCATAGAGCGTGCCATCGTCCGCATAGCCTCCATGAGCCTGGAGCAGATAGTAATAGAAGACGGCACGAAGGCCGAAGGCCTCGCCTTTCAGACGGTCGATGAACATCTGCTGCTTGGACACAGCGCTCGGAGCCCATTGCACCTTCTCCACGATGGAGAGGAAGAGGTTGACATACTCGATGCCATGCTTACAGTTGTCCCACTGAGACATCGGGTTATTGTCTGATGCCCACGAGCCCGTCGCCATATTCAGATAGGTGTTGTTCATCACATTGGTCACGGCATCATCGGTAGCAATGTCCGTCTGTGTGGTTCTCGTATAAGGGAGACGTTCATAAGCATAAATCAGCAGACCATGTGCATACGTTGATTCCTTGGCCAAGTCTTCCAGTTGTCGCTTGTTTTCTTCTGCCGGATCAAACATATCATCGCATGAAACCAAACCGATAACCAATAAACAATAACCAATAACCGTTATACTACTTATCAGTCTTTTTATCATTGAAATCTTTTTCATTCTATATAATGTTTATTGTTTAACGTTAGAGGGTTACCTTAACACCGAGGTTATAGAAACGTGTCTGTGGTGCATAGCCAATGCTGGTTTCCAATAACTTGCGCTCCTTGGCAAACGTGAGGAGATCATTTCCGTTCAGATAAATCGAGAGAGCCTTTACCCATTTTCCTTCAAACATTCCCTCAGGGAAGTCGTAGGTGAGTTGTACCTTGCGGAGGTTGAAGCGGTCCGTGCTGTAGATCCAGAATGTGGATGCCTCAGAGTTGTTCTTCGAACTTTTTGTCGTCAGACGTGGATGCGTAGCGGTAGAGGCTGTCTCCGGTGTCCAGCGGCCAAGGGCATTGACGGAATACTTATTGTTTCCCTCCATATAATAGTATCTGCCAAGATCGGTCTTCATACCGTAAGCGCCGAACTGACCGTTGCCAAGTACAAAGAGCGTCCAGTTCTTATACTTGAGCGTGAGGTTCACACCAAGCGTGAAAGGTGCACCGTATGTACCAGACTTGCCGAGGTCAACCTGGTCTTTGCTGTCGATGACACCGTCATTATTCACGTCCTCGTACTTCAAGTCACCAGGCAGGATTTCACCACCGATTATCGACTTGGGGACACCTGGTTTCTGCGTGTACTTGCCCGTTTCTGCGTCGTAATCAAAGTCATCAAGACCATAGAAGCCAATGCACTTGTAGCCTGAGATGGCATCAAGGGCATTACCCTCATGAATAAGTTCTCCTTGTGAATTCCGCCAAGTCGCTGCAGGATCGGCTGTTTCATCGTACTTCTTCCATTTGGTGGTAAGATAGGTGCCGACAACGCCGAGTTGTGCGTGAACCTGTCCGAACTGTTTCTGGGCCGTTATGCTGAAGTCAAGGCCCTTGCGGTTCTGGATGTTATTATTGAGTGCCGGCTTGAATGAACTGCCACTACCTTGCAGATGCGAGGGGAATGTCGTCGGGTTCTGGACCACAAAGCCATCCATGTCCGTATTAAAGAATGTGAGGTCAGTGGAAATCAACTTGTTGAAGAACGAACCGCGCAGACTGACAGACCATTCCTTGCGGTGAATGAAATCGAGCGATGGGTTGGCACCCATAGAGGAAACAGTATGGCTGGCAGTTGTTCCTTCATTCCATGAAAAACTACTACCAGAGTTTGACCATAAAGCATCGTAGATGTAGTATTCGTTGCTTCCGTAATAGACATCCATATCCTCCCTCAGGTCGCTATATGATGCGCTGAGCATCAGGTCGTCGACGAAGGAATTCTGCATAAAACTCTCTTTGGCCAAGTTCCAACCTATGGTAAACGAAGGCGAGATGGCTTCGCGATGACCTTTAGCCAGACGGGCGGAATGGACACCGGCCAATCCCACTTCGGCAAAGTAACGGCTCATATAGTCGTAACCGGCCTGGAGGCCTAAGTTCGCATTGGCATAGCGATGGTAGGTGCCACTGGCCGTCGTCGTATACATATTGGCGAGCAGCAAACCCGTGACATGATGCTTGCCGGCAAAAGTGTGGTCATAGTCGAAATGACCGTTCCAACTGATGGTCTGACGATACTTGGTATCCGACATGGTCATACGTCCTGTCACGACCTCATCACCCTCCTGGGTAAGTCCTACAATAGCGTCACCTGTGTTATAGTTACTCCACGTGGGGATGAACACAGCGTACTTGTTGTCGTATGACAGACTGTAGTTGGCGGCATAGTCGATAGAGAACAATGTCTTGAATGACAGTCCATCCACAAACTTGTTCATATCATAGATGAAACCAGCATCAAATTGGAACTGACGACTGACGAGTGTTGTCTTACCGCCGAAATAGCAATCTGCAATCACATTTGTCGAGGTGGCCTTCGTTCCGCCAGGAAAATATTTACCATCGAGCAGGTTGAGCGATTTGCCGAGGATGGCCAGTGCTTTCGAGGCATTCGGGTCAACCATGTCTATTGGGATCAGCGGTGCGGCATTCTCCGGGAAATTCGGACGCATGGTGGCTGCCTCTCCCCAAAAATCTCCCTTGTTCTTGTTCTCATTGTAGAAGGTGGCAGTGGCGTTGGCAAAGCCCTTGATAACCTTGTTAATCACGAGGTCTACATTACCACGTACACTGAAACGGTCGGTGTAATTATCCTTTGCCGGACCGAAATTGATGAGGTCTTCAGCACGGTAGTAATTGATGTTCGTGTAGAAATGAGCACGCTGACCACCACCCTGGATCTCCAACGTTCCTTCAGAACGGTTGTACATCTTACGGATATATTCGTCTGAATAGTAGTTCACATTGGGATAACGGTAAGGATTCAAACCAGAAGCATGATTATAAATGTTTTGATCAGAGTACTTTTCCGGAATATCGATTCTATCATTAGTTAATGCTTCTCTGTAAAGTGTCATGTACTCTGCGGAACCAAGATACTCGGGGAATTCCTTGGCTACGTGGAATCCCGTGTTGGCGTTGGCCTTGATCTGCAGACCATCTACCTTACCGCGCTTGGTGGTAATCAGGATGGCACCCTTCGCGCCCTTCGCGCCATAGAGCACAACGGCCTGTGCTCCCTTGAGGAAGGTAATCTGTTCGATTTCGGAGGGCAACACATTGTTGGACGGACGCTTCACACCGTCGATAATCACGAGGGGCAGGTTGCTGTTGTCGTTATTGTCAAGACGGTCATTGTCCATACCCCACAGGTTGTTGCCATTCCATCCCCCGACAAGGGCATACATATCTTCGAGGCTGCCCATCGTATAATCCTTCTTCGACAGTTCTTCCATATCAATATATGAAACGCCTCCGAGAAGATGTTCGGGATCCTTGTCGCGGAAGGCCACATGGACTTTCTTTTTCACCACCGTAGAATCAACTTCTTCAGCGTCGTCAGCCGTCTGGGCATTAACCATCAGTGGTGACACCGCCAAAATGGCAAAGAGAAATAGATTTCTTCTTATCTTCTTCATATCTTCATTGTTCATTTCTCAATTCTCAATTCTCAATTCTCAATTCCTTACCATCCCGGATTCTGCGGGAATCCCTCGTAAAGATATGTATCCTTGTCAGGAAGCGGGAACCAATAATGCTTGGATTCCAGAGGACGAGTAATCAGTTCTTCCTTGTGGAAGTTTCCTACCTGTGCGTCCTTGGGATCATGCGTCTTAAACCAGGTATCCTTTTCCAGACGCTCAAACTCATGAGAGTATTTCACCGTGTAAGGAGGCTCAGTGAGGAGGAGCCAGCGCTGAAGGTCGCACCAGCGGAAGCCCTCAAAGGCCAGTTCCACGGCACGCTCACGGCGCACCTCATCAATAAAGTGCTCCCTGGTGTCCATGAGATTAGGCTGGACATGTTCCATCGGGTAGTCATCAGAATTGACACGGTCACGGAGTTTGTTGATGGCATCGACAGCGGACAATGACATACAATAGGTTGGCTTCTCCTTCAGGCCTGCTGCATTTGTTGCGATAGCAGCCTGTGCCTCAGCATACATCAGATAGACGTCAGCCAGACGCATATAAGGGAGATAAGTTTCCAAGGCATCACCGTAGTCATACCACTTGTCACCCTCGTTACACTGATGAGGGGTCAGTTTCTGGATGAAATAGCCCGTACTGCTGCCATCGGCAACGCCGCGCATGGCACCGCCGGTATAAAGGGTACAGTAATCATATTTCTTCTGCTCTGCTGTCAGGGCATCGGTGCTGAGCACATAGTGGAAGCCGTCGAAAATGATATCGTGATAGAAACGGGGGTCGCGATTCTTATAAGGATGCTCGGGATCCCAGCCCGACTCAGGATTCAGGACATATACACCATTCTTCACAAGGTAGATGGGCTGTCCGTTGGCCATTCCATACTGGTCGATGAGGTTAGCCGTGGGGTGGTGAATGATTTTGTCATGTGCCACGAGACCAGCCACCTTCGGACCGAAGATCTTGGTGTGGTTCCAGTTGGCCGTATTTGCTCCAGAACAGATACCACGGAAAATGGCTTCTGAAGAACCTGGCACTTTCCAACTCTGCTTGTGGGTATAGAAAATGTCTGAGTAGCAAGTCTCTGCCTCCTCGTCTTTTTCGTGGTCGTAAAGATTTATATATTTGAATTCAGCCAGTTGGTAACTGACAGTTTTTCTGTTTACCATGTCAAGAGCCTTACCAAGGGCCTCAGCAGCCTTCTTACAATAGGCGACATCGTAGTCGTAGGTCTTGCCGTTGGAACTGGCACCCAACAGTTGGGCCACGCCACCGTCCTTGGTCTTCTCAAACTCCTTCATGAGCGGGGAACCAGCCCAGAGATAGCACTTGCCGAGGTAGCAGAGTGCCATGAACTTATTGATACGCAGGTCGTTCTTTCCTGCCGTCTGCATACCGGCCAGTGTCTCGTCCCAGGCCTGGGGGTCCGCAGGAAGCAGATCGTATGCCCTCTCAAAATCCTCAGCACAGCGGTCGGCACATTCCTGGAAAGAAAGACGGGGCAGTTCCGGGATACTCGAAGCCTCGAATGCCTCGTCAATATAGGGGAGACCACCGAAATAGCACATCAGTTCAAAATGCCACCATGCACGGAAGAAATACATCTGTCCGAGCAACAGGTCGCGCTCCTCGTCTGTTCCAACGAGCGACTTGATGTTCGCAATACCCATGTTACACTTACGGATACAATACCATGAACTTGTCCATAGCGAGTATCTGGCACCATTCAGCCAGAATTGGCTGTTGTTATACCAGTCACGATAGTTACCAAGATCCACCTGATGGTCAATGTGCGCATAGCCTTCCGTGTTGTGAACAGCATCGTCACCGAGATTCCATCCGCTACAGTAGTTCACCTTCTCCTTGTCAGGAATTAGGTTATAGATTTCCTCAATATACCCCTGGAAATTACGGTAGTTCTTAAATGCCTCATCCTCTGCCACAATAGACTCCGGATCCTTGTCGAGCCAGTCCTTGCAGGAGGTGAAGGAAGTACCTCCGGCCATCAAGAGCAACAAACCGTAAAAAAGGTTTTTAATGCTATTATTATATTTCATATCTATCATCATTAAATGTAAAGTTTAAATCCGAGGTTATAACGTCTGACTGTGGGATAAGCACCACCGCCGCCACTCCATCCGTAGTTACTCTCGCGGTCGTCAGGCATCTTTGTAATGAGGAAGAGGTTATTACCGTTCAGATAGATCTTCAGACTTGTGAAACCTAGTTTCTTAATCCAGCCCTTCGTCCATGTATAGGCCACTTCCACGTTCTTCAATCGGAAATAGGAACCATCAAACAGGTACTGGGTACCATTATTGCCACTGGTAGCCTGTGTGTTAAAGCGTGGCATAACGACTTCTCCACCCTTGGCTGCAGAACTCCACCACGTACCCGTATCATATACAGTGAGCAACTGATCGGGGAAAGAAGTCAGGGTTACGTCACGGGTAACACCAGTTACGCCATATAACTGAGCAAACATGCTCCAACCCTTCCATTCCCATCCAATCGTGGCATTATAAGTGTGCTCTGGTGTTCCTGTATAACCATAAGGAGCCTGGTCGTTGGTCTGGTCAACAACACCGTCGCCGTTGAAGTCGACAATATAATGGTCGCCGATGAGCACCTGTGCATCATTACTCTGGTGCTCCGGTGTACTATACAGTTCGTCATAGGTGTTGATAAAGCCGTTGTCGATGTATGACACATACTGTCCCTGAGAATAACCCTGGGCCTTGCGGTATGCAGGAATCAACTCGGGGTCATCCTTCAGTTTGATCTCATTATGTGCATAGGTGTAGTTGGCATTGACCCAGAAACGCATTCCGTTATTCAATACCTTATTAAAACGGACTTCCAATTCGAAACCGGAGTTCTTGATCTTACCCTTGTTGACATCAGGGGTCTTGGCTGCACCATAGTATGATGGCACTGAACGGTCGGTTCCGTAGATAAAGATGTCATAGCGGTCATCGCGGAACCAGTCGAAACTACCTGCGAACATGCCACCGAGGAAGGCATAGTCGAAACCGATGTTTATCTTCTTAACCGTTGCCCAGCGGAGGTCGGGATTGGCAATGGTGGCTTCCTTATAACTGGTGAACGGGCTATTAGAACGATCCAGTCCCATCTGGAAACCAGTACCACTATTCAACACTTCCCATCCTGTCAGGTATGCCCAACGGTCACCTGCACTATCATCACCAATCTCACCGTATGAACCACGGATCTTGAACATATCAATGATTTTCTTGTCTCTCAGTGGCTTCATGAATTTCTCTTCTGAGAGCATCCAACCCAAGGCACCCGAAGCGAAGAAAGCAAAGCGGTTGTCCGGGGAGAACTTCTGTGATCCGTTATAGGCACCGTTAACCTCGGCGAAATACCTGCTCTTATAGTCGTAGGTGGTACGGAACACCCAGTCTTCACGACGATTCTCAAGTTCGGAATTATAGGCATTGTTACGACGCTTCCAGTTACCCATCAACGTCACGTTATGGTCACCGAACTGCCGTCCCCAGAAGAGTTGGAGCGACATTTCCGTGGCACGACTTGTCTTATTGACGGCACCTGCCCGCGTGGTCCAGTCGCGCATTTCATAATAATCGAAACCTGTATTAATGAAGATTGAATTCTCAAAAAGCAACTCACCATCCTCTGGGAGTATATACGCGGTATTATTCGTGTGACCGACAGCATTAATACCACGCGCATCATCTCTATTGGGATCGGTACTCTCTTCGAATTGGTTGTCCCAGGAAATCGTTCCGCGTGCCACAAGGCCCTTGGTGATGAAATCAAGATTCTGCTCCAGTGCAAAGTCAGTGAAGACACGTGTAATGGTACCCAACGTATAACCGGCCGTGGCAATGTTCATAGGAGAGTTTGCCATGTTAGAGGCAGCCAGTCTGGAGTATCCCCAAGCGCCATTTGAGAACTTAACGGGGTAAACGTTTGGCGGCATACGATAGGCACCTGCCCAGTTCTGCTGCTGGAAGAACTCACCACTATTACTATAATAATAACGTGGATTCTTCTGCTGCGCATTGGAGCCGGCCAGATTCACCTTGAACTGCGTGGTCTTCGTAATCTGGAAATCCAGATTAGAACGCACATTCAAACGATTATATGAGTAACCACCTTCATAACCCTGATTGTTTTCCCAGATTTTTGTCATATCACCTTCGTTCTGGAAGTCGAAGGCCACAAAATACTTCACAGCCTTCGTACCACCAGAAAAATTGATGTTTGTATTATACGACAAGGCCGTACTCTTGAACATCTCCTCCTGCCAGTCAATGTTTGGATAGCGTTCAGCCTGACTATAGTCACCGAGATAGTCACCTTGAGTATTATAATGCGGCTTGACGGTATAGTCCTGATTACGGAAATTATTAATGAACGTCTGCGGACGATAATAGGCCCATGAGGCATCACCGCTTAAGGCAAGTTCATGCTCGATGACCTGATTGCGGAGCATATAACCGTCGTAGGAATCATACTTGCGCGGGAGTTTTGACACGGCCTTCAACGTGGCGTTAAAGCCGATGTCGATTCTGGCCTTGCCCTCCACACCACGCTTGGTGGTAATCAGGATCACACCGTTTGCACCTTCCACACCATAGACAGCCGTGGCAGAGGCATCCTTCAACACAGATACAGTTGCTACAGACGTAACATCCACGGACTTGATCTCACGCTTGACACCATCGACGAGGATCAGCGGCTGCGCATCCTGGTTCCAGGCTGCTGCACCACGGATGTAGATACGCGGGTCTTCCTCACCGGGCTGACCTGTAGAAGCAATGGTGGCAACACCAGGGAGGTTACCCGTGAGAGCCGCACTCACACTGCCGATACCTGCTGCACGCTCCAACACCTCGCCCGTGGTCTGGGTGATGGCACCCACCACAGAGGCTTTCTTCTGCTGACCGAAACCTACGACCACCACTTCCTGCAGTTCGGTATTGTCGTTCAGTGTCACTTTGAAGTCGCGCTGCTTGCCGACCTTCATTTCTTGGGAATTCATTCCTACATAGGAAACAACGATTGTCGTCGATTCAGAAGGAACACTTAAAGAGAAATTACCATCGAAGTCGGTAATCGTACCAACCGACGTATTTCCCTTTACCACAACGGAGGCACCTATCAGGGCCTCGCCGTTTGAATCGACAACGGTTCCCTTAATGGCAATACCGTTCTGAGCCCACATCGTGACACAGAACATCATCGTCAACAACAAGACCGTCATACGGCGTAGTCGTTGAGCCTCCAAGAGAACAGTTTCGCTCAATAAATAAGTAAACTGTTTCATCTTGCCTGATTTTGATTCATACTCTTTAATCATTAAATTGATTAGGCTATTTGTAAACAATACATTAAATATACACAAAAATCGGTGCAAAGGTAAGGGTTTTTTGCATAATTAACAAAAATTCGTGTTACATTTTCTTTATTTCAGGTAACAAATTGTTTGTGTTTTAAAAAAAAGCCGTATCTTTGCATCGGTTTTGTAAGATACTAAAACAAATGAACAGGAAAAAACTTCAACTAACTAACGGGCTTTTTCGTGCCCTTCTGACCACCATTATATTTCTCCCAGCACTGAACATTTGCGCTCAGATGGGCAAATTGTTTGATGCGAACCATCAACTATCGAGCAATTTCACCAACCAGGTTTATCTCGACAATGACGGGTTTATCTGGTCGGCCTCCCGCAATGGTCTGAACAGATACGACGGCTACCAGTTCCATATTTATAAGAAAGACAATCGAACCGGTATGGCCAGTAACTATGTGAACTGTATCATACAGGATCAGAAGGGTCATTTCTATTTAGGCATGTGGGGTACATTGCAAATCTATGACGGGAAATCTTTCCAGACTATTGAGGTGAAAGACCTGAACGGGAATCGCATCGACTGCTATGTCACCTGTTTCCTCGTACGGAAGAACGGCGAGGTATGGGCAGGCACCTCTGGTTTTGGCGTCCTGAAGATCGACGACACAAGACATGCCCATCAAGTGGGGGGGGCCGTAAAAGGAATCCATACGGCAGAACAGTTGATGGAAGACCAAAAAGGCAACATCTGGGTGCTCACCAGAGACAACGGTCTCATCTGTTTCAATGAAAAAACTTCACACACCTATTTTGAGGACAGTCCCATGAGGACCTCCCTGCGTAAGATTTGTGAAGGATCGGACGGCACACTTTATTTAGGAACCTCGAATGCCGGCCTCTTTAAATTAGCAGGAAACGAATTCCAGAGAATCGAGAATGCCGGCAATAAGCCTATCACAGAACTGTACTTTAACAGCAAGAAAGAACTGATGATAGGCTACGACGGAGAAGGTATCGGCATTTATGATCCACAAAGCGGAACACTCACCGATAATCCTTTCCATAGTCTTGAGGTACATCTCACCAAAAGCAAGGTGGTCTCCATCACAGAAGACCCAAACGGCAACTACTGGTTCGGACTCCTTCAAAAGGGCCTCTTCATGCAGCCAGGCTTTTCTACCGGCTTCCATTATATGGGATATAAAATAGGTACGCGTAATATAATAGGTAATGCCTGCGTGGTCAGCACCTATCAGGACAGCAAGAGACGTACCTGGATTGGAACCGACAAGGACGGGCTTTACTGTTTCGACAGCACCCAGAAGCCACTAAAACATTTTAAGGAGCATTTCCCTGCTTCCGTCATGGCCATCGAAGAAGACTTAAAAGGCCGTATCTGGATAGGTTCGTATAATGAAGGTGGTGGATGGATTGACCCCAACACCTTGCAATATCACAAGTTTGACTTCCCTCAGGCAGCCAACATCAGCATCTTCGACATTGAGGTGGACAACAAGAACCGTCTGTGGTTTGCCACCATGGGACAGGGTGTGGTGATGCTTGACCAACAAGGTAACAAGATAGAGACCTACAAGGTGAAGGATCGCGCCGAGAGCAACCGTGATGCCAACAGCATCCCCAACGACTACATCTCCCAACTCTCCGTCTCACCAGACAACAAACGAATCTATGTAGCAACCTCAACTGGAGCCTGTTGTCTGGATCTGGAAAAGAATAGTTGGACCAGTTTCTTCGGAAAAAACTGCCTGAACTACTCCACCCCCACCCGTATTGTCAGAGAATATTCCGGCAGACTGTGGATAGGTACGAATGACGGCCTCTACTGCTATGACTTACTAAAAAAAGAACTGAAACTGGCCTCAACGGACAGAGGACTGTCGGAAAATGGCATTGCCGCCATCGAACAGGATGCCAAGGGAAGACTATGGATAGCGACCGACCACGGCCTCTACTGCTACGACCCCAAGACCGAACTGACACAGAACTACTTTAATGACAACGGCCTACAATCCAACGAATTCTCCGACGGTGCCTCCTGGACATCCTCCGACGGAACCATGCTGTTCGGCGGTGTCGGCGGTCTGACCTGGTTCAACCCCGCAGACATCAAACAGACCAAATGGGATGCCACCGTCCGACTGGTAAGGTTCATCGTCAACGGCAGACCCATCAACAGTGCCTCCGAGTCCGGTATCTATCATATCTGCGATACGTCTGTCATCGCCTCTGACCGTTTCCAACTGGCAGCCCATGACAACAACTTCGGTATCCAGTTCTCGACGCTCACCTACGATAATCCTGAACAGATTACTTATTTATACAGCATCAACGGTGAAGACTATTCCAGCCTGCAACCAGGTGTCAACGAAATCACCTTCACGCACCTTCCGCCAGGCACCTACCGTTTCCGCGTAAAGGCTGTACGCAACAATATAGAGACACCGGAAAAGGTGTTTACAGTCATTATCCACAGTCCCTGGTACCGCTCTGCATGGGCCTATTGCCTCTATCTCCTCTTGATTGGAGCCATCCTTTGGCAACTTTTGATGACCCACCGCCGCAGGGAGAAGAACCGTCAGCGTCTCCAAGAGCATATCCACGCCGAGGAGATGAGCGATGCCAAACTGCGTTTCTTCATGAATATCAGTCATGAGATACGTACCCCGATGACCCTCATCCTCACCCCGTTGCTCTCACTGATCAAGAACGAAAAAGACCCACAGCGCAAGGGTGTCTATGAAATCATCAAACGGAATGCAGACCGCATCCTCAGTCTCGTCAACCAGATGATGGACTTACGGAAGATCGACAAGGGCCAGATGCAAATGCGTATGGCAGAGACCGATTTGATCAGGTTCGTGAAAGATGTCTATGACCTCTTTGACCATCAAGCCAAGACAAAACTTCTCACTTTCACTTACAAGCACGACGACGATCAACTGCCCGTATGGATAGACCGCCGCAACTTCGACAAAGTGATTATGAATCTCCTTTCCAATGCCTTCAAGTTCACGCCTTCTGGCGGTAAAATCGATATTCGCATCACCCATGACGATCAGTCCGCCCATATCGCTATCAGTGACAACGGCGAGAAGATTCCCGCAGACAAATTAGACAAGATCTTCGAGCGATTCTACCAGACGGCCTCCACTGTGAACGACAGACATACTGGCACGGGCATCGGCCTCGACCTGACCCGTTCGCTGGTGGAACTGCACCACGGCACCATCACCGCCCGGAATCTGGAAGAGGGCTGCGAGTTCGTGGTATCCATCCCCTTAGGAAACGCCCATTTAAAGCCAGAGGAGATGATCCTTGACGAGGAAGCCACCATTTCAGAACTGATGGCCGCAGAACCAGAGACCCCGGAGGATCCGGAGCCACCTACCACCGAGCAGCCGACGGGTCACAAGATGATCATTGTCATTGCCGAAGATGATGCCGAGATCCGTGACTATTTAGACAGCGAACTCAGCAAGGACTACGATGTCAGGCTCTGCGTCAATGGTCGCGAGGCACTGGCGGAGGTGTTCCATACGAAGCCTGACCTCGTGCTCAGCGATGTGATGATGCCTGAAATGGACGGTAACACACTTTGCAGCAAGATTAAATCAAACCCGAGCACCAACTATATCCCTGTGATCCTGTTGACAGCAAAGAACCGCGACGAGGACAAATTGGAGGGATTGGAGACGGGTGCAGATGCCTATGTCGTCAAGCCATTCAATATGGACATCCTGCGCCGCACCATTATGAACCTGCTCAATACACACCGTCTGCTACAATTGAAATACGGACGTAACGACAATCTGGAAGAGCAGGTGGATGAAATCAAGATGAAGTCGCCTGACGAGAAACTGTTGGATCGAGTGATGACAGCCATCAATGCCCACCTCGACGACTCGGACCTGAGTGTTGACATGGTGGCTGAGCAGGTCGGTATCAGCCGTGTCCACCTGCATCGGAAGATGAAGGAACTGACGGGCCAGACACCACACGACTTCATCCGTAACCTCCGTCTGAAACAGGCTGCCAACCTGTTGGCCAACCATGGCATGAACGTCACGGAGGTCATGTATGCCTGCGGCTTCTCCAACTCAGCCTCCTTCTCTACCGTGTTCAAAAAGTTCTACGGCATGTCACCCCGCGACTACATGAAGGAGCACCAGTCGAGAAAATAGACATTTCCTTCGCGCGCGTATGCGTTTATAGGGGAACTTAAAATTATCCCGCTCATCCCACACGTAAGATTTTTTACTTTCAGTGCGGGATGAGCGGGATAGGCGGGATAAAAAGTGAATTGACCAGTATATACGCGCATACGCGCGAGGATAGTACTAATTTTCGCTACGACAGTACTATTGAAAATTACAACAGTACTAATTTTTGCTACGACAGTCGTAATTTTACTATCGACAGTACTAATTTACAGACTATCTCCCTCTGCGAAGGATGAAGTCGACCATCCCACGGAAAAGGGGACGATAAGAATCTTGAATAAAGTCAATCGTGGATAGTCTGTCCAGGGCATCGCGCGCGTATGCCTCAGCGCGTGACTCGGCGTAACGGATGCTGCCATAAGTATCCATCAGGTCACGGATATACTGCACTTCATCCGCCGTCTTCTGTTCACGGGGCTTACCTAAGATGGCTTCGACACGCAGGCGCTCCCCGTCTTCGCAATGGCGCAGCAGATGAAGGAGAATCAGCGTACGCTTGCCTTCATAAATATCGTTCAGCGACTGCTTCTTCTGTCCTTCGAAATCGCCTGTCAGGTCCAGCACATCATCGCGGATCTGGAAGCAGAGGCCCAGTGGATAACTGAACTTATAAATGCGTTGCAACTGCTCATCAGTGGCTCCCGCTAAGATAGCACCCAAGCGCAGGGGACCAGCCACCGTGTAATAGACAGTCTTGCCGCTGACGGTGAAAAGCACATCATCATCCGTCATATCCTGCTTGTTGTCCTGTGTCCACTTGATCTCTGCATACTGACCGAAAGTGGTGCGGCCCAGCATTAGGAAAAACTCATGCTGCACACGACGAGCCAATGAAACATCCAACAGACGGTAGTTTTCACTGAGTACACGGTGCATACACTCATGGAGCGTATCACCCGCATTGACAGATATCTCGGAACTGACGATATGGTGGAGAGCAGGTTTGCCGCGACGTTCCAAAGAGCCGTCCTCCCAGTCATCGTGTATCAGGATCCAGTCCTCGCTCATTTGCATGGCAGTGGCCGTATAAACAGCCTTCTCCGACGAGCCGCTCATGGCCTCAGCCATTAGCATGACAAGGGCAGGACGAAGATACTTTCCACGACGGGAGGGATAGTCGGTGATGATATCCCAATGTTCATCGAACAGGGACTTATACCGATCCTGTCCCATCATGACGACAATCTCCCAGTCCTCTGCCTTAAACTGTCCAAGACTCGTATCGATCACCTGACCGATACGAGCCTTCTGCTGATCCAGATAGTCACTAAAAACTTCCGTCATAACAAGTCTGTCCGATTATTCTGTTTCCGGAGCCTTACCGATGAGATCCATGAACTCGTCGAGTTTCGGTGTGATGATAATCTGCGTACGACGGTTGCGCTGCTTGCCGAGTTCCGTATCATTGGTGGCAAGGGGGTTATACTCACCACGACCACCAGCCGTCAGACGCTTTGGGTCTACGCCATAGTCGTTTTGCAAAGCCTGCACCACTGATGAGGCACGGAGGGCAGAGAGATCCCAGTTGTTGCGGATGTTCGGCTTCGAGATGGGCACATTGTCGGTATTACCCTCGATGAGCACATCGTAGTCCTTATAATCCTTGATAATCTTGGCAATCTTCGAGAGAGTTTGCGAGGCACGACTGTTGATCTCATAAGAGCCGCTCTTATAGAGCATATTGTCAGCCAATGAGATATAGACCACACCTTTCAAAACTTGCACGTCAACCTCCTTCATTTCTTCCTTTGAGAGCGAGCGTGTCAGGTTGTTGGTCAGAACCATGTTCAGTGAATCACTCTTGCTCTTCACCTCCACCAAATGGCGGATATACTGGTTCGACTCATTAATTTGATCCACCAACTTCTCGATGGAGATATTGTTCTGATTTGCATTCGACAGACTCTTGTCGAGTGACTCTTGCAGTTTCTCATACTTGGCCTCAGAAGTCTTCAACAACTGCTGCATACCCTTCTGCTGTTCCTCCAAAGCAGCGATACGGGCATTCTTGGCCGCCAAATCTTCTTTTGCACTCTGCAGACTTTCGGTCAACGACTTATTCTCCGCCTGGCAATTGAGCAGTTCCTTATTCGATCCACAACTCGACAACATAAGACTGCCTGCCAGCACAACATACAATACATTCTTTTTCATACTTAATACAATATTTATTTGTGATTCGACTGCAAATTTACGCATTGAAAGCAAAAAACCATCAAAAGGTTTGCCGAATTAGAATTATTTTAATTAAATTTGCACTCAAAAACGATATCATGATGAAAAAATACAGATTCTTGCTTTTGTCTGTACTCTGTTTCATGGCATTGGACATCTGCTCACAGACCCCTGAAAAAGGTGTTTCCAAGGAACTTGCCGCTCAACGGAAAGCCAATATCAGTAACGTCAACTATGATTTGACCTTCAACATCCCTGCCGGCCAAAGAGAGATGGTGTCTGGTTTGGCCGTCGTTTCCTTCAACCTGAAAAGCAAAGCCGATGTAGTACTTGACTTTCAGGGGAAAATCGACGGAGAAGTGTATGTTGAGAAGAAAAAGCGCAAGGTATCCACAAAAAATAATCATATCATTGTTCCGGCAAAGTTCCTGAAACCCGGACCTGTCAAACTGACGTTCCTGTTTACATCCCAGAATGATGCATTAGAACGACACAGCGACTATCTGCTCACTCGCTTTGCCACCAATAGCATCAGTTCCGTCTTCCCTTGTTTCGACCAGCCAGACTTCAAGGCAAAGTTCAATACCCAACTCAATGTGCCAGAAGGATGGAAGACGATTGTCTGCGATGAAAGCAAGCCTCTGCCTTCCCACTTATATTCTTTTGTGGCAGGCAACTTCCAGGAAATGAAATCCAACCATGACGGCTACCTACTACGCGCCCTTTATCGCGAGACGGATCCAGCCAAAGTACAACAATTAGAGAAGATTTTCGATGAGACATCTGTATCACTGAAATGGATGGAAGACTATACTGGCATGAAATATCCCTTTAAAGAGTGTGATCTGGTCATCCTGCCAGGTTATCAGTTGGGATGCACAGACTATCTGGGTTTCATCCTGTTAGACGATCAACATGTCTTCCTCCGTAACGCCCCTACCAAAGAAGAGGTACTGAGCCGCACAGAATTCATGGCTCATGAGGCAGCCCACCTCTGGTTTGGTAGTATGGTGAACCTGAAAAACCCTGAGGAGGAATGGGCCGAGGAGATACTGACCAACTTCATGGCCTCGAAGATTACCCGTCGCCAGTACGCCAAGGCAGACCATGATCTCAACTTCATCAGGACCTACCAGGCTCAGGCCATGGCCGTTGACCGTACAGAAGGCACCCACCCCATCGCCATGCCGCCCGACCAACTCGACCATACCACCATGCTCAATGACCCCATCGTCTACAACAAGTCGGCAGTCATGATGCGGATGCTGGAAGACATTATGGGAGCCAACAACATGCAGAATGGTATCCGTACCTTCCTACGAAACTATTATCTCAAAGAAGCCTCCTGGGACGATCTGTTGGATGTCCTCGACAAGGAGGCACCTACTGCGGGTGTACGCCAGTTCAGCGAAGTGTGGGTTCATCAGAAAGGCATGCCTGTCATCCACACCACTTACAAGGACGGACAACTCATCATCTCGCAGACCGACCCCTTCGGACGCGGTCTCTGCTGGCGACAGAAGTTCGACGTGTTTGTCATCTTCAACTTAGGAAGCAGTCGTACTATCCACGTCGATATGCAGCAGCCCGTCATGACCTTCAAACTGAGGGAAAAACCGAGTTTCATCATTCCCAACTACGATGGACGAGGCTATGGCCAGTTTACGCTCGACGACAACTACGTCACGCAACTGCCCCTCCGCCTCATCACCACTCGCAACGACCTGAACCGCCTATTATTGCTAGAGACCATCTACAATCATTATCTGATGGGAAAGGTGAACCCCTCCTACTTCGGAGAAATCTACCGTCTGATGATGAAGGAGAAGAATCCGCTGATCATGTCGACAGCCATCGACCACATGTTCAAGATTGCCTTCGACATGACACCCAGCCAGCGCAACACCCTCGAACTCTGTATGATGGATTTGTTGGGCGAAAACAGGACCAAGGAATGTCGCCAGACCATCATCCGCAAACTGACTGCCAATATGACTTCACCCGATGTGAGGCGCCAGATCAGTGCCATCTTGGATAAGCATAACGAGTCTACCGTCTTCGACGAACATGACTATATGAACATGGCCTATCGCCTCGCCATGCTCCAGCCCGAATGCTGGAAGGAAATACTGGACACCGAGCGCAGTCGGTTGCAGACAGAGGAACTGAAAGAAGAGTTCGACTACGTGAGTCAGGCCTGTAACCCCGACGAGAAGAAACGGGCAGACCTCTTCAATAGTCTGCTGAAACCCCAGAACCGCCAACAGGAGACATGGGCTCTTCAAGTGCTCGATCTGTTGAGTGCCGACATCTACGAGCCACAAAACCTCGACTATATCTCAACAAGTCTCAATTCGCTCATCGACATCCAAAAGAGCAGCAATACTTACTTTACTCGCGACTGGATGAAGTCCGTGCTTGCCCATCACAAGAGCGTGATAGCAAAGCAAGCCGTGGAGAATTTCCTCTCAGCCAACCCCAACTATCCGGACCATCTCAAAAATAGTATCTTAGAGGCAGCCTGGACGCTTCTGAAACAAGAGCCCTACGTGGAAAAGGCGAAGCAAGTGGTTGTCAGTAAACCGAAAACCACTAAGAGACCGGCAGCCAAGAAAACAACCAAGAAGAAATAAAAACAAATAACAGAAAAAGATATGATACGTTTCTTTCAGACCCCACAAAAATCAGTGATTGCCACTGAGGCCAATCACGCACTATGTGAACAGGAAATCAAGGAATTAAACTGGCTTTATGGCGAGGCAGAACTGCTGGATGCAGAGCAGTTGGAGGGCTTTTTCATTGGCCCGCGTCGCGAAATGGTGACCCCATGGTCAACCAATGCCGTAGAGATTACGCAGAACATGGGTATTCAAGGCATCAGTCGTATCGAGGAGTATTTCCCCGTTGCCAGCAAAGAGGCCGAATATGACGAGATGCTGCAGCGAATGTATAACGGTTTAAACCAGGATATCTTTACGATTAACATCCAGCCAGAGCCCATTAAGTATGTGGACAATCTGGAAGAATACAATGAACAGGAGGGACTGGCTCTCAGTCCTGAAGAGATTGAGTATCTGCACGGACTGGAGAAGCAGAATGGCAGACCTCTAACCGATTCTGAGATTTTCGGATTCGCCCAGATCAACTCTGAGCACTGCCGTCATAAGATCTTCGGCGGTACCTTTATCATCGACGGTAAGGAAATGGAGTCCAGCCTCTTTGCGATGATCAAGAAGACTACACAAGAGAACCCCAACAAGATTCTCTCGGCTTATAAAGATAACGTCGCTTTTGCACAGGGACCGGTGGTTGAGCAATTCGCACCAAAAGACCAGAGTACGAGCGACTGGTTCCAAGTGAAAGACATCGAGAGCGTCATCTCGTTGAAAGCCGAGACACACAACTTCCCGACGACCGTAGAGCCCTTCAACGGCGCAGCCACAGGTACAGGTGGTGAGATCCGTGACCGTATGGGTGGTGGTGTCGGTTCGTGGCCGATTGCTGGTACGGCAGTCTATATGACGGCTTATCCTCGTCTTGACGAATCTGGAGATCCCGGATTATCCGGAAAAACCAGCATCATGCGCGATTGGGAAAATATCCTTCCTGTTCGTCAGTGGCTGTATCAGACCCCACAACAGATCCTGACAAAGGCCTCCAATGGTGCTTCTGACTTCGGTAATAAGTTTGGCCAGCCCCTCATCTGCGGTTCTGTACTGACATTCGAGCATCAGGAGGGAAAAGAGAAATATGCCTACGACAAAGTTATCATGCTGGCAGGTGGCGTGGGTTACGGCACTAAGCGCGACTGCTTGAAGAAGGAACCCCAGAAAGGCAATAAGGTGGTGGTCGTCGGTGGTGACAACTATCGTATCGGTCTGGGTGGCGGTTCTGTGTCATCCGTTGATACGGGCCGCTACAGCAACGGCATCGAATTAAATGCTGTTCAGCGTGCCAACCCTGAGATGCAGAAGCGTGCCTATAACCTGGTTCGTGCCCTCTGCGAGGAGGATGTGAACCCCGTTGTCTCTATCCACGACCACGGCTCAGCCGGTCATTTGAACTGCCTCTCTGAACTCGTTGAGGAGTGCGGCGGTGAGATCGATATGACCAAGTTGCCTATCGGTGACAAAACCCTTTCAAGCAAGGAGATTATCGCCAATGAGAGTCAGGAGCGCATGGGCTTGCTCATCGACGAGAAACATATCGAGCATGTGCGTAAGATAGCAGAGCGTGAGCGTGCCCCGCTATATGTGGTCGGTGAGACTACTGGCGATGCCCACTTCTCGTTCAAGCAGGGTGACGGTGTGAAGCCTTTCGACCTCGACGTGGCTCAGATGTTCGGACACTCTCCGAAGACCATTATGCGCGACAATACCGTCGAACGTCATTATGCTGATGTCACCTATACACAAGATAAGATGGAGGAATACCTTGAACGTGTGCTCCAGTTGGAGGCTGTGGCCTGCAAGGACTGGCTCACCAATAAGGTAGACCGCTCTGTAACAGGCAAGATTGCCCGTCAGCAGTGTCAGGGTGAGATTCAGTTACCGTTGAGCGACTGTGGTGTCGTAGCCCTCGACTATCGTGGAGAGAAAGGTATTGCCACCGCCCTCGGACACGCTCCTCAGGCTGGTTTGGCTGATCCCGCTGCAGGAAGTGTGCTTTCCGTCGCAGAGGCTCTGACGAATATTGTCTGGGCACCGATGGCAGAAGGCATGGACTCCATCTCCCTCTCTGCCAACTGGATGTGGCCCTGTCGCTCTCAGGAGGGTGAGGATGCCCGTCTGTATGCAGGTGTAAAGGCCCTGAGCGATTTCTGCTGTGACCTTCATATCAACGTACCTACCGGTAAGGACTCACTGTCACTCTCTCAGCAGTATCCCAACGGCGAGAAGATTATCTCTCCGGGAACAGTGATTGTCAGTGCTGGTGGTGAGGTTTCTGATATCAAGAAGGTGGTGTCTCCTGTATTGGTTAACGATAAGAAGGCCTCACTCTATCATATCGACTTCTCGTTCGACGAGCAGCGTCTGGGCGGTTCCGCCTTTGCCCAGAGTTTGGGCAAGGTGGGCGACGACGTGCCAACGGTAAAGAATCCCGAGTACTTTGCCGATGCTTTCATGGCTGTACAACAGATGATTGAGAAGGGCTGGATCATGGCCGGTCACGACATCTCTGCCGGTGGTCTGATTACCACGCTTCTTGAAATGTGCTTCGCCAACCAGAAAGGCGGCCTTCACATCAACCTGCACGATATCTGCAAGGATGGCGACATCGTAAAAGCACTCTTCGCAGAGAATCCGGGTGTGGTCATCGAGGTAAGTGATGAGTACAAGCAGGAGTTTAAGGACTTCATGGAAGAGCAGGGTGTTGGCTATGCCAAGATTGGTTATCCTGTAGAGGATAGTCGCGAACTGGTAGTGGTTTACCCCGGGAAATCCAGTGATTCTGGAGAATCCTGTTCATTTACCTTCGATATTGATGCTCTGCGCGACACTTGGTACAAAACCTCCTATCTCCTCGATCGCAAACAGAGTTTCAATGGCAAGGCTAAGGAACGCTTCGAGAACTACAAGAAACAGCCTATCGAGATGAAGTTCCCGAAAGGCTTCACAGGTAAACTCGCCCAATATGGTCTGAATCCTGATCGTCGCGAGTCATCAGGCGTGAAGGCTGCCATCATCCGTGAGAAGGGAACCAACGGTGAACGCGAGATGGCCTATATGCTCTATCTCGCCGGCTTCGACGTGAAGGATGTGATGATGACCGACCTCATCACGGGTCGCGAGACTTTAGAGGAAGTTAACCTCATTGTCTTCTGCGGCGGCTTCTCCAATTCCGACGTGCTCGGTTCTGCCAAGGGCTGGGCTGGTGCCTTCCTCTTCAACCCAAAAGCCAAGGAAGCGCTCGACAAGTTCTATGCCCGCGAGGACACCCTGTCATTGGGTATCTGTAACGGTTGTCAGTTGATGGTGGAACTCGGTCTGACTGGGGCAAAGGGAGCCAAGATGCTGCACAACGACTCGCATAAGTTCGAGAGTGAGTTCATCTCATTAGCCATTCCGCAGAACAACAGCGTAATGTTCGGCTCACTGAGCGGCTCGAAACTCGGTCTCTGGGTGGCTCACGGCGAGGGCAAATTCCATCTGCCCGAGGCAGAGAGTGCCTATAATGTGATTGCCAAGTACAACTATGCTGGCTATCCCGCTAATCCCAATGGTTCTGACTACAACGTCGCAGGTATCTGCTCTGCCGATGGCCGTCATCTCTGCATGATGCCCCATCTGGAACGTGCCTTCTTCCCCTGGCAGAACGCCTGGTATCCTGCTGACCGCAAGGCAGACGAAATCACCCCATGGATCGAGGCCTTTGTGAACGCCCGCAAATGGATTGAGCAGCGATGAATATCTACTGGGAATCATTCAGGACTTTCTTTAAGATTGGCATATTCACCCTCGGGGGTGGATATGCCATGATACCATTGATAGAGGAAGAGGTCGTCAACAAGAAGCATTGGGTAACGAAAGAAGAGATGCTCGACTTGATTGCCATCGCCCAGAGTTGTCCGGGTGTCTTCGCCATTAATATCGCCACCTTCATCGGATATAAATTAAATAAGGTACGTGGAGCCATCTCGACCACCCTTGGAACTGCCCTGCCCTCTTTCCTTATCATTCTGGCCATAGCCATCTTCTTCAAGCAGTTTGAGGACAATCCGATTGTGGCTGCTATCTTCCGGGGAATCCGTCCTGCGGTAGTGGCACTGATCGCTGTTCCTACCTTCCGTCTGGGACAGCGTGCGAAACTGAATAAATACACCATCTGGATCCCAGTTGTCTGCGCTCTCGCCATCTGGGCATTGGGGGTCTCACCTATTTATATTATTATCATAGCAGGGCTCGCCGGCTATCTCTATGGGAAATTTATCCGGAATACAGTAGTTAAGTAATTAAGCCAAATGATATTCATCTCTCTATTCATCACATTCTTTGAGATTGGGCTCTTTGGGTTTGGCGGGGGCTATGGGATGCTGTCGCTCATTCAGCACGAGACGGTAGAGACGCATCACTGGCTGTCCACTTCCGAATTTACCGACATCGTCGCCATCTCTCAAATGACACCAGGTCCCATCGGCATCAACAGCGCCACCTACTGCGGTTACACAGCCATCCACAATGCGGGCTACGGCGAGATGATGGCCATCCTCGGTTCCGCCACTGCCACCTTCGCGCTTGTACTCCCCTCGCTCATCCTGATGATCCTAATTAGCAAGATGTTTATGAAGTACATGAACACCCCGCTGGTGCAGTCAGTATTTAAAGGTCTTCGCCCTGCCGTTGTAGGCCTCCTCGCCGCCGCTACCCTCCTGCTCTGTAACAAAGAAAACTTCTCCACGCCGATGGAGAATCCCTGGCAGTTCTTCATCAGTTGTGCTCTGCTCATTGCCACCGCCTTTGGCACAGGCTACCTGAAAATCAACCCTATCCGTATGATCTGTTACGCTGGCCTTGCCGGATTACTTCTTCTTTACTGATATACAGTGACGTCTGCCCTGAATCTGGGGCACGTCTATGCACCCCGGGCAGAAATATGCCCTGAATCTGAGGCACGTTTATGCACCCCGGGCAGAAATATGCCCCAAATCTCAGGCAAACTTATGCACCCCGGGCAGAAATATGCCCTGAATCTGGGGCACGTTTATGCACACCGGGCAGAAGTCTGCCCTGAATCTAGGGCACGTTTATGCACACCGGGCAGAAATATGCCCTGAATCTGGGGCAAGATATTCTGACCTCGGAAAAGTATGCCCTGAATCTGGGGCACGTTTATGCACACCGGGCAGAAGTATGCCCTGAATCTGAGGCACGTTTATGCCCCCTGTGCATAAGTATGAACCGGATTCAGGGCAAGGTTTACCCCCCCTGGGGATGGCTTGCCCGAAATCTCAGGCATAATAATACGAGTTCGGAATGGCTCTATCTGATTCTTAGACAAACTTGAATAGTCTCACCATAGGCATAGCGATGGTAAAGATTCAGATTTCAGGAAAAACTTTTTGCTGGCTCAAGAATTATTTGTAATTTTGCAGCATTCGACAAGAATGGTATAAATATGAGACAATTACTGAGTATCGTCCTTTCTGTCATCGGAGGCGGGTTCCTTGCGGTGGCATCAGCGGCAACGCTACCCTTGATTCAAAACGTGAATGCCTATGAGAGTCTGTCACTCAACGGCGAGTGGAACTACATCGTCGATGTGCAGGAAGAGGGCTATTACGATTATCGCATGAACCCCACGCCCTGGGGATTCTTCCGCAATGCCAAACCCCATCGGCCTGAGGACCTCATCGAATACGACTTCGACAAGTCGCCTACGATGAAGATTCCCGGAGACTGGAATACGCAAGATGAACGGCTATTTTTCTATGAGGGTACAGTATGGTTCAAAAAGAGTTTTGTTCTCTCAGATGTAGAGGCGAATCACCGTATCCTCCTTTATTTCGGTGCCGTCAACTACGACTGCCGCATCTGGGTAAACGGACAAGAGGCAGGCCGTCACATTGGTGGTTTTACACCCTTCAACTTCGATGTTACTAATCTGCTGAAAAAGGGTGAGAACAACGTTATCGTCAAGGTCGACAACAAACGTCACGCTGAGGATGTGCCCACGCAGATCTTCGACTGGTGGAACTACGGTGGCATCACCCGCAACGTACTGTTAGTAAAGGTGCCAACGGCCTTCTTCGGCTCCTCTCACGAAGTGGCATCACAAGAGAGGAGTCTTGCATCGGTCACAAAACCGAGTTATATCGAGGACTATAGTCTGCAACTGATGAAAGGCGAGGTAAAGGACAAACAACGTAAGATCCTCGTCAAGGTACAACTCAGTGAACCCCTTGAGGGGCATCTGATCACAGTAAACATCGCCGAACTGAAACTATCGCTGCCGCTCCTGACAGATACCAAGGGCTGGGCGAGCGATATCGTCAGCGTGCCTGCCAAGAAACTCTCCCTTTGGAGTCCTGACAACCCCAAGCGCTACCGTGTGGAAATCAAGCACTACAATACGAGTATTACCGACAGCATCGGCTTCCGTACCATTGAGACCCGTGACAAGCAGATTCTGCTCAACGGCCAGCCCATCTTCCTCAAGGGTATCTCCATCCACAACGAAAAGCCCAATGGTGGCGGACGCGCCAATTCAGTAGAAGACGCCCGTACGCTGCTCTCGTGGGCCAAAGAACTGGGCTGCAACTTCGTCCGTCTGGCACATTACCCCCACCATGAGGAGATGGTGCGCGAGGCTGAGAGGATGGGTATCCTGGTGTGGTCGGAGATTCCCGTCTACTGGACCATCGCGTGGAAAAACCCAAAAACCTACGAGAACGCCCAGAACCAACTGCACGACATGATCAGTCGCGACCACAACCGTGCCAATGTCATCATTTGGAGCATCGCCAACGAGACGCCTCATTCCAAGGAACGCGACACCTTCCTCGGCAACCTCGCGAAGTATGCCCGCAGTCTCGACGATACCCGTCTCATCTCTATGGCCATGGAGGTGACAGGAGCCTCCAACTACGTGAACCGCCTCAATGACAATATGAATCAATACGTCGATGTGGTGAGTTTCAACCAGTATATCGGCTGGTACCGCGATGTGAACGATGCCCCGAAGATGACGTGGGAGATTCCCTATAACAAACCCGTCATCGTGAGCGAGTTCGGTGGAGGAGCCAAATATGGCTATCATGGTGCAAAGAACCAGCGCTGGACGGAGGAGTTCCAAGAGAACCTCTACCGCGAGAACTGCGCCATGCTCGATAAGATTGAAGGACTCGCCGGCACCACGCCCTGGATTTTGAAGGATTTCCGCTCACCCCGTCGCGTACTCCCCGACGTGCAGGACTATTACAACCGTAAGGGTCTGTTCAGCGACAAAGGCGAGAAAAAGAAAGCCTTCTACGTGTTGAAGGCGTGGTACGACAGCAAATAACAAACGGAAAAACCTAACAACAACGAAAAAAAGTAAAACTTATGGCAACAGTCGACGATAAGAAAGTGATCTTCTCAATGGTCGGAGTGAGCAAGACCATCCAGCAGAACCAGAAACAAGTGCTCAAGAACATCTATCTTAGTTTCTTCTATGGTGCAAAGATTGGCATCATCGGTCTCAATGGTGCTGGTAAATCAACGCTCATGAAGATTATCGCTGGCCTTGACCAGCAATATCAGGGCAACGTAGTGTGGAGCCCTGGCTACACCGTAGGTTATCTGCCCCAGGATCCGCCACTCAACGAGGAGAAGACAGTAAAGGAGAACGTGATGGAAGGCGTGCAGCACGTCTATGACGCACTGGCCGAATATGACGACATCAATGTGAAATTCGGACTGCCAGAGTATTACGAGGATCCTGACAAGATGGACAAGTTGATGCAGCGTCAGGCAGAACTACAGGACATTATCGACTCTACGGATGCCTGGAACATGGACTCGAAACTCGACCGTGCGATGGCTGCCCTGAACTGTCCTCCAGGCGACTGGAGCGTAAAGAACCTCTCTGGCGGCGAACGTCGTCGTGTGGCACTCTGTCGTCTGTTGCTTCAGAAGCCCGATGTACTGTTGCTCGACGAGCCTACCAACCACCTCGATGCTGAGTCAATCGATTGGTTAGAACAGCATCTGCAACAGTACGAGGGTACAGTCATTGCCGTCACCCACGACCGCTATTTCCTTGATGATGTGGCTGAGTGGATTCTTGAACTGGATCGTGGCGAGGGCATACCCTGGAAAGGCAATTATTCTTCATGGCTGGAACAGAAGTCGCAGCGTCTGGCTCAGGAAGAGAAGTCTGCCTCCAAACGTCGCAAGACCCTCGAACGTGAGTTGGAGTGGGTACGCATGGCACCTAAGGCTCGTCACGCCAAGGGTAAGGCTCGTCTGAATTCGTACGAAATGATGCTCAACGAGGAACAAAAACAGAAAGAAGAGAAACTGGAGATCTTCATCCCCAACGGACCTCGTCTGGGTAATAAGGTCATCGTGGCAGAACATGTGGCGAAGTCATATCCAGAGAAAACGCTGTTCACCGACCTTAACTTCATGTTGCCACCTAACGGCATCGTGGGTGTCATCGGACCCAATGGCGCAGGCAAGACCACGCTCTTCCGCCTCATCATGGGGCTGGAGCAGGCCGATGCCGGCTCGTTCTCTGTGGGTGAGACGGTAAAACTGGCCTACGTGGATCAGCAGCATAAGGATATCGACCCGGAAAAAAGTGTCTATCAGGTGGTGTCGCAAGGCAATGAGACCATCCGTATGGGTGGTAAGGATGTCAACGTGCGTGCCTATCTCAGTCGCTTTAATTTCAGTGGAGCCGATCAGGAGAAGAAATGCGCCGTACTCTCTGGTGGTGAGCGCAACCGCTTACATCTGGCCATCGCCTTGAAACAGGAAGGTAATGTGTTGTTGCTCGACGAGCCTACCAATGATATCGACGTGAACACCCTACGTGCGCTGGAGGAAGGTCTTGAGGCTTTTGCGGGTTGTGCCGTCATTATCAGCCACGACCGTTGGTTCCTCGATCGTATCTGTACACATATCCTGGCATTCGAGGGAGAGGGTAATGTGTTCTACTTCGAGGGAAACTACAGTGAGTACGAATCCAACAAAGCCAAGCGATTAGGTCTCGAAGAGCCCAAGCGTGCGCGTTATCGCAAACTGATGGAGGAGTAACACAAAAATCTCACTTCGATATAACGGGTACTTCCCAACGGAAGACAGCACCATTGCGACGGGCAGGGTCGGCACCAGTGAAGTCCATAGAATAGGGACTGCCCGTGGTGGGACTCTTGCCCACATAGCGGTGGGTACGCATTGACATGAGCATGAACTCATGGTCGAGATAGTCCTGCCACATAAAAACCTCTGCCTTTGACTCATCTGTTGTCAGGCGGACATCACCGGCAAGGCCATAACCTGACACGAAAAGGTAACGACCGTCTTCACACTGGAGGATGACTTGTCCCAGACCCTTATCGATGATACGAAAGCGCGTTTGAACGCTATGGTCGGATGTTTCCGTGTCGTAGAGCAGGCCATGCTCTAAAGCCACAGCAGGTTTGCCTGTAGCCAAATTGATGATGCGAAACGTTTTCCCGTAAGGGATATTCTGGCTGCGATCGGCCTTTGGCTCTGATACCGTGAAATTATCGAACTCAGCATAACCACCTTTCTGGCCTTTGTGGTTAAAGGCAAAAAGAGCATGGCGCGATCCCTGAAAACTGATTAACTGATAACTGAGCGGCATCTCACGACCTATCTGTTGATAGTTCGTACCGTCAAGTGAATATTCATAATGAGATTGGTCGTTGTCGTAATCTCCGACGCAACGGAGGAATATTCTGGTGGCGGATGGTATCTGTGGGACATCAATGGTATCATTGGTGTACTGTTCGAAGCAACGGAGAGTCAGCGCCTTGCCGTCCTTGACGATTCCAATCCATGAGCAAGGCACGTTGATATTGCCAAGACCTGCGACATCACCATCCTTCATGCCTTGAGTATATAGTTCGACAGTGGCAATGGAGGTAGGACCGATCACACGCTGCGTCAGAGTATTTCGAGCCCACATCAGTTGTTCGGCTGGCAGAGACTGGATGCGCAGACGACTATTCTTCAGGCTCCATTTCGAGTCATCGGGATTATGGTTCCACTGCCAGACACGCCCCAGGGTCGTGCCATTGAAGTCGTCACAACGGTTATAGGGAGCGTGAGGAGTGGCGATAGGTTGTTGTGGCACAGCAACAGACTCGACTTGGGGTTTGAGCCAGGTGCGGGGAGCGCGACCCAGATTGCCTTCAAGTCCCAGCATAGGCCAACCGTCTTTCCAAGTAATAGGAGCCAAAGTAACCGTTCGTCCGATAGAATGGAAGTCCATCATGAGCAATGCCCACCATTGGCCATTCTGATTCTCCACGATACCGCCCTGATGAATGTTTGTACAGGCAGTGGCATCTTTATCGACAGCGGGAATGCCAAAATGTGTACCGTCTCCACCAATGCGGTATTTCTCGTCACGAGGTATCTGGGTGATGGGAGCAGCATGGTAGCCGAAGGTCTCATCAGCAGTGATGGTAATCGTCTCGTAAGGTCCCCAGATGCTCTTAGATCGTGAACAGAGGGTACGACCATTGGGCTTGTAATCGGTAGAGATGAGGTAGTACATGCCACCTATCTTATATATATGGTGACCCTCGCCTACTGCATTGCCCTCGGGGATGATGGTACGCTCTGTTTCTTCGATAGGGCCGCTCATATCGGGTTTCAACTCCGTACACTTCACTTCTCCGTAGCCATGAATGGCGTAAATCTTTCCGTCGTCGTCGAAAAGCACGGAGAGATCGTAGATGCGTCCCTGCATGTCGTGGTGTTTCCATGGGCCACGGATGTCCTTTGAGGTATAGCACTGCAAGCCCTTGCCATTGATATTGGTGAATACATAGAACTGTCCGTTAGCATAACGGATGGCTGGAGCCCATACCCCTTGGCCATAGATTTCCTGATGATTCCTCAAGGAGAAGGCATCATCGTCGAAATCGAAACGGTCGAAGCAATACGAGATATTCTCCCAGTTCACCAAGTCCTTCGAATGTAGGATGACCAGTCCTGGCACGGTATGCATCGTTGTACCAGCCAGATAGTAGTCACCGCCCACACGGATGATATCAGGATCCGAAAACTCATCGTAGAACAACGGATTGGTATATGTGCCATTTCCATTGTCTGCCGTCCATGACTGGGCAAAAGAAGAAATCAAAGAAAAGTGAGAAGCGAAAAGAATATTAATCACTATCAACCTTTTTATATTTCTAACCTTATTTAATCTAATTATACGGAGCATATCTTTTCACTTTCTCACTTTTCTATTACTCATTTGTCTGTCTTATAATTCTGGCCAGCCGTCAGCAGTCCAATGGATGGGACGCTGGATAAGCACAGAGGCTCCTTCCTGAGCGGTGCTGTAGCCATGACAGATGAAAATGTCCTGACCATCCAGATGGTAGGCGGCACAATGACCTGCGGCCTCATATTCTTTCTTGTCGCCTTCAAGGAAGAGATTGCCTCCACCATAGCGCATATCAAAGCCCTTGCTGTCGAGATATGGTCCCTCGACAGACCTGCTGCGGCCTACAGCCACGCGATAGTTGCTTTTTGCACCCTGACAGCAGTAGTCCCAAGAGACGAACAGATAATACCAGCCGTCATGCTTAAAGATAAACGGTGCCTCAATGGCATTCGGACCTGCAAAGTCAGATGTGGGATTCTTGGGCGGGTTCGGATTGATGGGTAGTGCTGCCCTGGCATCCTGGCTATTCAGATTATAGCGACGGGCTATTGTACGGGGGCGGTTGGATTGCAAATCCGCCTGAACGGAAGAGGCAATATGCATCGTTGTGTCGAGACGCACCAGTTGGATTCCGTCCCAGAAAGATCCCCACACCAGCCAGGGCTGGTCATTATCGTCGATGATGAAGTTAGGATCGATGGCGTTCCAGTTGTCACGCTTCTCACGAGAGGTCACGATACACCCTTCATCCTCCCACAGGCCAGAGGCTAGGGATCGAGTGGAGAGCAGCCCGATGGCCGAGCCATTACGCCCGAAGGTGGAACAACTATAGGCGAGCCACCAACGACCATGCCACTGGATGATATCAGGAGCCCACACATGACGGGTAAAGCCAGGCACAGAGTCACGTGTCCATTTCGGTATCACCGACATCAAAGGCTCTGGTTTCACCGTCCATGTCTTGCGATCCTGCGAGGTCATCTGCTGGATACCCATGCCTGTGGCAAAGATATAATAGGTACTGTCTTCGTAGGCCATCACAGGGTCATGCACCATCGGTGTCTCTGTTGTGAAGGGCACGTGTCTCAGGTGATGCCGTTGCCCTTGCACTGAAAGAGTGGTGCATAAGGCTAACAGCATCATGGAAATGACTGTTGTCCTCATGTTGTTAACTGTTGTTGATGATGGTAATAATAGTTATGATATCACTGATATTTACCTTTCCGTCGTTATTGACGTCGGCCTTTTGATTGTTGCCATTGCCACTTATGACATTCATCACAGCGGTGACGTCAGCAGCATTTATCTTTCCATCGCCGTTCACGTCGGCTTTTTGATTATCGCCCTCTGTCTGATAGCCCCAAACGGTAACACCAGTTGTGGCAGCAATAGCCGTAAAGGCAGGAGTCTTTGTATCGGTAGGTTCCAAGGTCTGTTCAATCATCACACCATGATAGTAGGTATTATTGATCTTGAGTGTGACATAGGATTTGCCTTCTTCGATCTTCCATGTACCAGTAGCCTCTCCGGCAATGGTACCGTCATTCTTGAGTTCTATGTCAATGGGAGAGGCTGCTTCTTTCTTGGTATGATCCAGTTTGTAATTATGAACCAGCAACTTGTACTTGCCTGGAATTCTGATGGTGGCTACCTGCTGAGTCGTGGCAATATCGGCACTCTTCACTTCCTCGCCCGTGTATTCAAACGGAGCAACGACCAGCCAACCATTCTTGCTTTGGAATACCTGGTGTACACGCACTTGATGACTCTCGCCCCAATTCTGGAAACGGGTATGATAGACCAGATAGGTACGCCCGTCCTCTGCGGCAATAATGGAATTATGGCCTTGTGAGCGCTCGCCATAGTTGCCTTTGGCCTGATTTCCCCAAGAGGTATAGGCACCGAAGATATTGACACCACGGTTACTGTCGTTCTCTTTGGGACCGAAATTCAGAAGATAGGATGAGAAGATGGCGCTATTGTTTGATGATTTAGAGTCGGTGTACGGACCATCTGGTTTCGTGGAGCGGAACACACGCATCTGGTAGCCACCATTGTTATAGTCGTTGGCATTGCCACCGGCAGCCAGACCGCCGTAGGTGACAAACAGATAATAATAGCCGCCAATATATTCGATATAACTGGCTTCACCCGACACATAAAATCCGCCGGCAATTTTTTTGCCGAAGTAGGGATCGACGGTGACACCATCGCCAGACCCTGCCAAGGTGTAAGTGACATCATAATCGCGCAAGCCCGTATTCTCGTCGAGTTCAAGCATCCAGATACCACCGCTCCAAGAACCGTATGACATCCACAGTTTGCCTTCCTCATCGTAGAACACACACGGGTCGATGCAGTTAGGATAGCGTCTACCCCAGCCATTACCTACCGCATAGCGACCAGGCAACGAAGCCTGCGTACCAATGGCCTGCTCCAGATCGGTGTCTTTGTAGGCATTGCCAGTATGGAATCCGCTCATCACCACCGGTGCCTGATAGAGATAAGGACCCTCGATATTATCTGCTGTCAGCAGGATGATACTCGAATACCAGTTGTCACCATTAATACTCAAGTACATACACCATTTGTTCATGGCCTTGTTCCAGATAACGTCAGGAGCCCACATGTTGCCATCAACATTATAGTTACTGCTTCCACGCTTAGCCCATGCTATAGCGTTGAAAGTGGATGTTGTGACAGCAGGCGTGGTGAAGGCAGCACTATTGGCAGCATTGTTGCTGGTCGATGTGGCCCAGGGGGCTGTAAAGGCCGTCCAACTCAACAAGTCGGTGGTCTTAGCCGCAGCACGGTGAGAACCGAAGATATAATACGTCTGGGACACTGGCTCCCACACGATGCTGGGGTCGTGCACGCTGACACGTTTCAGCGTGTATGCCACAGCACTCATGGGAACCAGTGCAGACAGTAGTATATACAAATACTTTCTCATTATCAATTATTCAAATACCAAGTGTCCACCCTCAACAGTGAAGCGGAAGCGGAAGTTGTTTGCCTCGATAGGACTGATACCCAGGTAGTCCTGCTTGTAGGTGATGCCGTCGTTTCCAAGCACTACGCATTTAACATCAGCAGAATTACCATTGTTGGTTACCGATACGGTAACGGTAGCACCGTCCATTGCAGAGAGCCATGCATCCCAGTCTCTACCATCTTCCATCACTGGAGTGCAAGAAGCATAACTGTCGCCCCATCCGTAGTTGTCGGCACGCAGAACCGTATATTCGCTATTGTCCTCGCGTGTAAGGACAACCAGGAAGTTGTTCCAGTTGGTGGCACCATTGGTATAGTTCTTGAAGCGCGTGCTGTAAGTCTTACCTTCTGGCACCACGATATCGGTAGAGTGTGCAACCCACCAACCGGTAGAGTTATCCTCATTACCAAGAACTTCACTGAATTCGAGGTGACATTTATCTACCGTATAGTGGAAGTAGAAATCGTTAGGATCGGTTACTGTGTTCAAGCCAATGTAGTCTTGATGGTAAATGTTGCCATCGTTACCAATCATTGTAGACCTTACATCACAAGTTCCGTCACCATTATTGGTTACATATACGGTTACCTTGGCACCATCCATAGCAGCGAGCCATGTAGCCCAATCGGCCTGACCACCACTTGGTGTGCACCTCGAAGCCAACTCCTCGCCAGCCCAGCCAGTACCCCAGCCCCAGTTGTCGGCGCGCAGGATTCCGTATTCGGTAGATCCATCTGCATTCGTCAGGCATACCACGAAGTTATTCCAGTTTCCTTCACCTGAGGTGTAGTTTGTGAATGTGCTGATAAATGTCTCACCAGGATTAACCTTAATCTTATCAGAGTGGACAGACCACCAGCCGGACGAGTTGTCGGTAGCACCCACAGAGGTGTACATCTTATCAACCACCTCGAACTCGGCTGTAGCGATAACAGGTGATTTAGCAGCCTCGCCCTTATAGGTCTTGGCATAGGCAGCCACCAGCATCTTCTTACCCAGCGATTCCATGTTAGGAACAGCCTGGAAGGTAAGATCGCCTGCCTTCACGGTAGCAGAAACCTCCTGCTCGAACTGAATGGTAGCGGTTACATTAGCAAATGCATCCTCTATTGCTGTACCTTGAAGTACCTTCTTGGGTACACCATTCAGGGTCATCGACAGCGGTTGCTTATCCTCCTTTGAAGTAAAGCCACCAATAGGCTCGATAGTACTGCCGATGAAGTTGATGCAAGAACCCTCGGGTACGAGGAAGGCGCGGATGGTAGTGTTCGAGGCATCGGCATTCAGATTTGTCAAAGGCGACTTCTGGGTGTAGGTCTTTGTCACCGTACCATTGGTCATGGTTACAACCAGTCCACCCTCAGTGCGGTCGATAGTCAGCGTAACCTTACCACCGAGTTGATCTACGCCACCATCAGTATCAGTAGCAAACTCGAGTGTACTCGTTGCAAGGCTACGGTCAATATAATCACCCCATTCAGAGTTACCTGACGGCTGATAATCGTAACGGATGGCACCGTACTCCTTATAGTCACCTGCACCACGATCCTCATCATTGGTGATGATGAGTGCAAAGTTCTTATAGGTATTCGTAGCATTGGGATTGATGCTCAGGTTGAACTGAGCAATCCACTTCTGACCTTCTGGAATCTGATAATACTTAGAGAAGGCGGCCCACCAACCTGTGGTATAGTCGGCAGCGCCAACGGTATAGACGTCCTCTTCCAGACCTTCGATCACGTCATCAGTCTGATTGGCAGCCTTGGCCTGAGCAATGGAGTCAGCCCTTGCAGAGAGCCAGTCGGGAGAATCCACACTATAGAGATCGCCTCCCTCACAACTCGTCAGTGTCAGCATGCCCAGGGCTGCTGCACATAAAGCGGTTGCTATTTTATTTAGATGTATCATATTATTACCTTAATTAATATTTAACCTTTTTACTATTTCACCATTACCTTAGAGGTTTACAACAGGATGAAGAGTCCAGCCCTTACTCGTGAAGTAACTGTTATTGCTGCTATTGGTGTTTGCAGAATTGCCCACGACGTTGGGGTTGTCATTGAGAGTACCCTGGAAGATGGGGAAGAACTCATGTCCGGGCTTCCAACTGTCATACGAACTCTTCAACTCTTCGTCAATGCCTACCATTGCGTAGTCCTCAACGTTCTTCACTGTTGAACGATCCTGAGTACGACGGAAAGTTCCGTGCTGCTTCAACTGTGTCAGACGGCCCTCATCATAGAAGAATCCCCAGCGGATGAGGTCAAAACCGCGTCCGAACTCGCAACCGAACTCCTTCGGGCGTTCCACATTGGCAATCTGCTCAAAGAGTTTGTCGGCAGTATTGAAATCTGAGAGGTTCAGGTTAGCCAGACCGGCACGGTTACGAACCTGATTGATCCAGTCGATGGCCTGTTGTGTCGGGCCGTTGACTTCGTTCTCACACTCAGCGGCACGAAGCAGCACGTCTGAGTAACGCATCATACGGAGGTTGATACCGCAATGCAGACCTGTCACGACCTTGTCGTACATGCCAGTACGCAGGTTGGTATGCTTGGCTACAGGCAGACCACCGTTGTTGTTGTTAGTCACAACAGGCGCATCGGCTGTCATTGGCAGCGTATAGCACATGTTGCCATACTCAAAGCCGTCCCACTCGGGTTCATAGGTACCAATCGTCCAGTAAAGACGTGGATCCAGCGAACCGCTTGTCGTGCGTTCAGCCTTAAAGAGGTTGTAGAGCCAGGGTGAAGCAGAAAGGTCAGCCCATCCACCACAGTCACCAGGGCCGAAGTTACTCTCGATAGCATGTCCTTGTGTAGCGTTAGGACTGGTATTCACCGGTGTCCACTCATCGTCAACACCCTGTGAGCCGTAGTCCAGGTACTGCACCTCGAAGAGGCTCTCATCATTGTTCTCATACTTGGATCCCTCACGGAAGTTGTCGCCGTAGTTGGCCATCAACTTATAAGTGCCATACTGTCCGTTGATGATAGCCTTCAGCACCGTGAGAGCCTCGCTATACTTATGGCGCATCATCAGGGCACGTGCATAGTAGCCTGCAGCAGCACCACTGGTGGCACGACCCTTGGCCCACTCACCGCCGGCATTACGTGTAGGCAGCAGTGTCATAGCCTCGGCAAAGTCCTTCTCTACCTGATCCCAGACGCGGTCATACTGAGAGTTACCATCAGTATCGCCTTCTTGTACGTTGGAACCATAGAGTCCGTCGAGTGATGAATAGGTATTGTAGTCGGTGATCAGAATGGGGTTCTGATAATAGCCGGCCAGATTGTAGTAAGCCAGTCCGCGAAGGAACAGCATCTGTCCCTTGATGTGCTTCATCTTATCAGAGAGAGCGGCATTGTCTTCGCCGCAACGGGTGATGGTGAAGTTGGTCACGTTAATGGTATAGTACCAGTCACGCCACGACCACTGTTCGATTTCGTCTGTGACGGGAACGTTCAGGTCATCAAAAGGCATATACCATACCTGTGAGGAGTTCCATACCTCATCGCCGCGACAAACATCAAGCATGAAACCTACACGGGCGTATGTACCCTCCATACGAATGTGGTTGTAGGCAGCAATGACGTTCTCTTCCAAGTCATCGGCAGAAAAGCCATAAGTACCCGATGTCTGCTGGTTAGGATTCACCAGATCCAACTTGTCCTCACATGATGTCAGTGTGACAACTCCCAACAGAAGGGCTAAGGAAATCTTATATAGTTTCATATTGTATTTATTTTTTTATCTGTAAATATCTTTTGTAATCTATGGCTTAGAACGTAAAGTTGAGACCCGCCATGAAGCTACGTGCACTCGGATAAGAACAATAGTTGAGACCAGGAGTGAACGTTCCAGGCGCAAAGTCCACGTTGTAGCCGTGATAGCCCGTAAAGGTATAGAGATTCTGTGCCGAGACATAGAGACGGACACCTGATACATAGTTACCGAACCACTTGTCAGGCAGGTTACAGCCAAGTTCTATGTTGGCAATCTTCCAGTAGGAGGCATTCTGGATCTTACGATCGCTGAAATAGTCGTTCCAGCCCTCACCATTGGCGGTGATGTAGGTACGGGGAACATCAGAGATGTATGTACCACCATCCCAGCGATTGGCATCCAGCACATCCACACCTCTGTTATTATAGCCATAGCAAGAGTTCATGGCGTTGTAGAGGTGGTCTGATACATGATAGCCTAAGGCACCGAAAGTGGAGATGCTCAGATCAAATACTTTGTACTCCAGGTGTGCGCTCAAGCCGAAGTTGAGTTTCGGCATACCGCTTCCGAGTACCTCACGGTCTGCGGAAGTTATCTGATTATCACCGTTCAGGTCCTTATACATACAGTCACCTACCTGAGCGCCGGCCTGGTAGGCAACGGCATTGTGCTCGTCGAGTTCCTGTTGTGTACGGGCAATACCCTCATAGACATAGCCATAGAACTGTCCTATTTCCTCGCCTACGTATGTCATGTAGTCACCAGAGAGGAAATAGTCGTTACCAAAGCCAAGAGATGTCACCTTATTCTTAATAGTGCTCACGTTGGCGCTGATCTGATGTTTCAGGGCATGGTCGTTGTTACGATAGGTCAGCGAGAATTCCAGACCGCTGTTCTCCATCGTAGCAGCATTCATCGTCACGGATGTGTTAGCCACACCGGCACTTGCAGGTACGGGCACCGAATAAAGCAGGTCCTTAGACTTGTTCTTGAACCACTCTGCAGTAAACTCGATGCGGTTGTTGAACAGAGCCAAGTCGATACCGACGTTCATGGTAATTTTCTTCTCCCAGGCCAGTTTCTCATTCACGAAGGTGGAGATGGCTGAGCCAGTAACAGGCTGGTTACCGAAACTGTAGGTCATATTATTACGCATCATCGTAGCCTGATAGACGTATTCTCCGATGTTCTCGTTACCGAGTTCACCATAACTACCACGAATCTTGAACATGTTGACGATATCATGGTCGATGGGGAAGAAACTCTCCTTATCAAAACGCCAACCCAGTGAGATGGAGGGGAAGGTATCCCAGCGGATATCCTTGGACAGACGGGAACTGCCGTCCCGACGAACGATAGCAGAGAGCAGGTACTTTCCATCGTAGTCATAGTTCACACGGGCAATGTACGATGCCAAGGCATGTTTGTACTCGTATGAGTCGGAATAGGTATTCTTGGCATTCTGCAACTGCAGGAAGTAAGGCTCAGAGAACTCCACGCCCCATCCTGACATGGTATTGGTATTCTCCTCTTCGTAGGTCTGACCCACCACGATGTTGGCATGGTGCAGTCCGAATGTTCCGTCATAGGTCAGCGTGTTCTCAATCAGCGCATCAGTATATTTACGATGAGCCTTTGTCAGACGCTCGTTGCTCTTGTCCAGATAGACACGGTTACTCTGGATCCATGCCGAGATCCATGTCTTGTCGTTGGCGTGAGTCGTACTGTATGAGAGGTTGATCTTGTAATTCAACTTATGGTTCTTACTCTTGATGCCGAGCATCTCAAGGATGTCAACATCAGCAGAGGCAGTACCCACGAAACGGTCAACGATAGTATTACGCTCCAACAGGTTGTTCATCAGCAACGGGTTATATCGGCCAAGGTCACCATGGATGTCATCATAATAGACACCATAGCCATAAGCGTCATAACGGTACTTGCTGGCAGAACCCACCTTGTCGTCGAGTACCCATGTTGATTCATCATATGCCTTAATGGTAGGAGGCAAGGTCAGCACACCTTCCATCAGGTTTCCCTGGTTACCGTAAAGACCCTGAATATACTCATTGGCATTTGAGATAGCCATGTTATCCTGATCGGAGTGAGAATAGACCAGACTGGTACGGAACTTGATGAACTTAGTATCCATGGTGTTGTTCACGCGGGCAGTATAGCGCTTATAATTAGGACCTGCGCCCTCGAGCGTACCTTTCTGATTATAGTAGTCGAGGCTTATGTTATAGGTATTGTGAGCACCACCGCCACTCAGGTTGACATTATGGTTCTGACGGATACCGGTCTTGAACACCTCATTGAACCAGTCTGTATCAGTATTATCCTGGAAATGATAGAAACCGTCGGTACCAGGACGGTAACCACCAGGAGCAGCAATACCGGTATTCTCAGCGGCCTGACCCAGATAGCGGCTATACTGTTCTGCATTCATCACGTCATAGACACCACTGGAGATCTTATCAACACCGAAATATCCCTTATAGTCTACCTTCAGAGGCTGGTCTTTCTTACCGCCCTTCGTCGTAATAATCACCACACCGTTAGCAGCACGAGATCCGTAGATGGCACCTGCGGAAGCATCCTTCAGTACCTGGATGGTCTCAATGTCATTTGGAGAGAAGTCGCGGATTGTGGTACCCATAGGCACACCGTCGATCACATACAGAGGTGCTGTACTGCCGAAAGTACCCAAGCCACGGATGCGGACTGACGGATCGGCACCGGGCTGACCGTCAGAGGTGATCTGTACACCAGCCACCTTACCCTCAAGCATGGAGGAGATGTTGTTGTGTGACACGCGCTTCAACTCATCGGCGTTGACGATAGACACAGAACCCGTCAGGTCGGCTTTCTTCTGGGTACCATAACCCACAACCACCACCTGGTCGAGAACCTGGGCATCAGATTCAAGTTGGATCTGTCCAAGGACCGCACGTCCGTTTACGGCAATCTCGCGATCCTTAAATCCTACATAACTAACCACGAGTGTAGCATTCGAAGGAGCATTCACCTGGAAGTTACCGTCATAGTCGGTCACTACACCAGTCTGGGATCCCTTCACCTTGATGGTTGCACCAATCAGTGCTTCACCCTCTTGGTCAACAACCTGGCCGCTGACCGAAATGGTCTGCTGTGCCACTGATGCCATCGCAAAAACTGGGCAGATGGTAAATCCTACCAGCACATTTAGGATGAACATCACAGAGAATAATACTTGTTTTCTCATCTTAATTGTTTTGTTTGAATTAATTAATAATTAGTGAAATGTGCTGCAAAATTAGTTATTAGTAACAAAGAAAAGGTGGACAAAACGTTTTATATGGTGGATAAAACGGATTTTAGATGTCAATGCGCGAATTTTCCACCTCTTGAGGTATATCAATGATATAAATCAATTGCCCCCGTATGAACTGGGACTGACACCAAACATTTTTGTAAAGCAACGGGTAAAATATTTGGGGTCGTTAAAACCTACGGCATAGGCTATCTCCGTGATGTTACGGTTACCTGTCTTGGCTGAAAGGAGTTCTTTGGCCATGTTCAGACGGTAGTTACGGATGAACTGCCCCACAGGCACACCCGCCTCCGTATTGAGATGCTTGCTGGCAACACTACGGCTCATGCCTAAGGCATCACAAAACTCCTGCACGCCAAACTCTGAATCCATGTAATGCTGTTCCATGATCTCCATCACGCGCTCCATCAGTGGACGAGTGTTTTTCATGACCTCTTCCTTGTCTGCCTCGACACTCTTAGTCACACTTTTCTGATAGCGCTCCTGATTGTCGAGGATGTTACTGATACGCTTTTGGAGTTGCTTGGGATCTTTCGATTCCTCGAGAACTTTGCGGATGGGCCCCAACAGTTGTTCTGCCTCTCGACGTTTCAGTTCTGTAACCCACCTATTATAAATATGTATAACCAAACCTATAAAGAGGAGTGACAGCAGTAAACGGAACCACCAACTGTTCCAGAAGTGTGGCTTCACCACGATGTCTATGGCAATTGTCTCTTCCTCGGATGAGGACAGGCCCGACTCATATTTGACCTCAAAGGAATAATCACCTACTGGCAGGACACTGTATCTGACAGAGTGCTGACCGGGTTTTAGGAGTGTCCACTCATTATCGAAGCCCTTCATCCTGTAACTGAAGGTGCCTTGCGTCTCATAGCCATAGTTCAGGGCAGAAAAATCAATCGAGAAAGAGCGGTTGCCTTCACTGAGTCTAATCAGTTTGGCTATGGAGATGTCTTGATCGAGGTAATCACTGCCAGCCTGTATGTCCTGATTGTCCACCATCAAATGAGTAAACACAAGATGGCCCTGATAATTAGCCTCCAGGTTCCCGCTGTTCACCTCAATCAGTCCTGCCTCACTGCCCAGATAGATTTCCCCGGACTGGGCAATGACAGCAGAGTTCCAGTAAAACTGCGAACTGACAAGTCCGTCGTTCTGCGTGTAATTCGTAAATGTTTTCAGATGGGGATCATAGATCGACAGTCCGTTCTGGGTCGTTATCCACAATCTTCCGTTCTGGTCTTCCACAATACCTTTCACGGCGTTATTGACCAGTCCGTCGGCCTGTGTCAGGACTTCGAACCGCTCCTGACCATCTTTTCCGACAATACGCTGATACAGGCCATAGCCGTTGCTGCCCAGCCACAGCGTACCATCCTTGGTCTCGCAGAAGGAGGAGATCTTATCGTAGATGCGGGAGTCTGGGTCATTCAGACGGTACATCAGACCACGGTCTCTGAATTTGCCACCTTTCCGCGATTTGAGGTCAATGGCACAGACACCTCGCATACAGCCCACCCAGAGCACGCCGTCCTTATCAATCACAGAACCTATGCATCCACGAATCAACTGACAATCATCAAAGGGCTCTGTCAGTTGTTTGGTCTTGAGGTCATACAGGAAGACACCATCGTTACTGCCGATCCACAGTGCATCATTGATGGCATCATAGGCTAAGGCACCGATGAAATTCGTCAGTCGGGCATGGTCTGCTGTCATCTCCACCCGCTGGACAACGCGAGAAGACAGATCCACCACGTTCAGTCCCCCACCCCATGTACCTGTCCAGAGGTGCCCTTTGTCATCTGCCACCAATGCCGACACACTATTATGCGACAGGGCAGAGTTCTCCTTCGTGAAGTGCTCGAAGGTCTGTTGTCCCTTCTCCTTCCTGTTCAGGCCACCCTCCACCGTGCCAACCCACAACGTACCGTCGGGTTCCACGTACATAGCGTTGATTGGATTAGGTGAGATAGAGTTCGACGAGGCTGTGTGGACATAGTTTTGCAATAACAACTGCCTTGGTACCACCATGGCAACACCCCCCGACTCCGTTCCTATCCATATCAGTCCCTTCTCAACCAAGAGACAATGTATAAAGTCACTCTTCAATGGGTGAGGGCTGGTTGTGTTCCACACAGAGAACTTGTCGGACTGATCGTCGTAGATATTCAGTCCTGAAAGCGAGCCTACCAGCAGGGTATTGTCGGGCATCAGGGCAAGACTGGAGAGGAACTCATGAGAGATAGATCCTTCGACATGGGGATTATATAGATAACTGTCCAACCGATGATGATAGGGGTCATAGCGGAACAATCCGTGATTCGTCGAAATCCAGAAGACGCTCCCGCGTTTCAGCATATCCGTGATATAGAGGCCGTTCAGTGACCGGAACAGGGGTGAGATTTCTTCACGCACCAATTGGCCGTTTTTCTCCACCAATCGGAATAATCCGCCATCAATGCCTATCCATGGTTTGCCATTACCTTCCACGTCACGGATACTCACGTCGGGCGTATTCCCATGGTAACGATAGGTGCACACCTTACTGATATGTCCCTGCTCGTCGAAACTCAGTAGGTTCACCGACGAGAATGTTACCAGCCAGATATGCCCCAGGGCATCACAATAGATCTTGGTACTCGACTCCGACAAGAGTGTTCTCATTTCCTCCGACAGGGATTCTGGAGATATACCCATCATGGTCTTCAGGTCGATGATATTAGTGCCTTCATCGAAGGCCACCCAGAGACGCTTGAAACGGTCTTCTGCTATACTCTTGCATGAATTACTGTTCAGCCACATAGTGGGTGACATCATCCTATATCCGTCATAGCGCACCAATCCTCCTCCGTAGGTACCTACCCACAGAAAACCATTGGAGTCGACGAAGATGGCACTGACATTGTTGTGGGGAAGTCCACTGTGCAAATCAATATACGACACATTATACCGTTCCGTCAGCGTAGCACTTTGCGCCATGCTGACTAATGCCCAGAAAAAGGAAACAATTATGAACGATAAACGCTGCATCCGTACACTTTTTGGTGCAAAGATAGCCTTTTTAATCCAATTATGCAAACAAAAAGGATACAGACTTGCGACATAGAAATACTTTTTAACGCTAACTGACCTCGCCTGCGCTAACTAAAACTCATTCTTGAGTTCAAAGTGCATCCGCTTGCCCGTGACGGGATGGATGAAGGTAATGGCCTGCGCCTGCAGATAGAGGCGGTCTGACTTGTGGCCATACAGTTCATCGCCCAGAATAGGACAGCCGAGCCCGTCGGGATGGGCACAGTGCATCCGCAACTGGTGCGTCCGTCCGGTATGCGGCCAGAGCGCCAAGAGCGACACAAAAGAACCGTCCCTCTGTGTCGAAATCACCCGATACTCGGTGATGGCGCGCTTGCCGTGCTCATAGTCCACCACCTGACGGGGGCGGTTGGTGGGATCGCAGAGCAGCGGCAGGTCGATGATGCTGTGTTCCTTCTGAGGAATGCCCTCCACAAGGGCAAGGTATTTCTTCTTGATGGTGTGCGCCTCGAACTGCCGTTGCAGATGGTGATAGGCATCGGTGGTCTTTGCCACGAGGAGGAGTCCTGATGTACACATGTCGAGACGATGTACCATCATGGCACCTTCCCAACGCTGTTGGGTCCACGTCGCCACGGAATAGTTCTCCGTCCGCCCAGGGACACTCAACATGCCCGCTGGCTTATTGACCACTGCGAGCACCTCGTCCTCATAGACTATTTCCGGCTGAAGATGGGGGGAACCAACCTCCTCGGGATCAGGGTCTACATCGAGTCCCTGCAACATCCACGTGAGGACAGGCTTGCACTTGCCCCGACAGGCTGGATAGAACTGACCGTGCTGACGGATCTCGCTCTTCGGTGAGGGACCCCACCAGAACTCCGCCATACAGACGGGCTTCAAGCCGTGCTGATAGGCATATTGCAGGAGTTTCGGCGCACAGCAGTCGCCTGTGCCGCCAGGAGGCAACGGATACTTATTACGGATACGGGGCGAGCGGTGGTAGTCCTGCCAGATCTCAACGAGATCCTTCACTTCGCCGCGTGCATTCAGCATCTGGTATTGGCGGAAGAGCCAGAACTGTAGTTCCTGCGACATCTGCTTATGCACTTCCGACTGCATAATCTCGCGCTCCTTGGTCTTGAAGTAGCCGTCAGGCTGCTGGGCATCGAAGACAGGCGGCACGAAGTAGTCCCAGTCGTTGCGGCCTTCCAGCAGTCCGGAGTATGCTGCCAGAAAGGTGACACCGTCCCCCAGTGTTTCAGATGTCAAAAAAGAGCCGTCCCCCGGTGTCACGACCAGCACCCCGAACATCTTTCCATCCTTCGGCTGGATGCGCGCTATCTCGCGCTTCACCTCCTCGGCGGCGAGGATGCACAGCGGATGGGGCTCATAGCAGAAAGGATAGGTGAACCGCTTCGGCGGGGCGATGTCGGTAGACAGTGGATGTACTGGCGACACCATATTATCAATATTAAATCTCGTCGTTGCTGTTGAGGATGTCGAGGCATTTCTCCACGGGGATGCCCTTGTTTCTGTCGGGTGTGTCGCGGTAGCGGTCAATCATGCGGAACACGGTGTCCATCGCGGTACGTGTGGACTTGCGCAGGTTCTCACCATTCAGAAGATGGCCGATGAGGACGGCAGAGAAGATATCGCCCGTGCCATGGAACAGCCCGGGAATCTCATGATACTCCAAGTGGAAAAAGGTATCATCGTGATTATTGTAGCCCACCACGGCATTCTGCCCCTCAATCTTACAACTGGTAATCAGCACCGACTTACAGCCGATGTCGCGCATCCTGTCTATCAACTGCTCTGCCTCCATCCACGAGATGCCTTCCATCTTGATGGGGGAATTGGTGAGATAACAGGCCTCGGTATAGTTGGGGAAGGTGAGGTCGGCCACGCTGACCATCTCACGCATCAGTTCCACCTGACGTTCCGTCATGCCATTATAGAGCCGCCCGCCGTCGCCGAGGATGGGGTCTACAAAGACTGTCGTACCCAGTGCACCCTGTTCGCGACAATAGCCGGCGACGAGTTTGGCCTGTTCCTCGCTGAACATCAGACCCGTGCAGATGGCGTCGAAGCCGAAGCCCAGTTCCTTCCAGACGGGCAAGGTGCCGCGGATATAGTCGGTGGTGTCCTGGATATTAAACTTCCCGTAGTCGAGGGTGTTCGACACGAGGGCTGTGGGCAGGCTATACGTAGGAATCCCCAAGTACGACAGGATTGGCAGCATGGCTCCCATGCCCACCTTGCCGTAGCCCACTACATCGTTTATCAGCAGAATTTGTTTCATTTCGGCTGCAAAATTACAAATTATTACGCATTATGCATTATGAATTGTGAATTATTTTATACCTTTGCCGAGAAATTATGGGAAATCAACAAGTTTCGCCGATACTGGCACTACAACAACAACGGCTTCTGCTCCAGATGGAGTATGCTGCCGAGAAGGAGGCTTACCGCCAGCAGACCGAGCAGATGGGTGTGCTGCGGCAGGTGAAGCGCGGCGATGCCTGGTGGCCGGTGAGGATGGGGAAGAGTTACTACAACTCGCTGAACCAACTTGTAGTGGAGGTGCACCGCCAGGGCGACGATGATGAGATAGAGCATAACTTCGAGTTCGGGCGGCCGGTGGCTTTTTTTAGGAGCCTAGGCGATCCCAAGAAAGACCTAGGCAATCCTAGGGAAAACCTAGGAAAGCCTAGGATATCCTATTTCCCCTTTACTGGGACGGTCAGTTTCGTCGATGGCGACAGGATGGTAGTGGCGGTGCCGGATAACGGGCAACTCATCGACGTGCAGGGCGCGGAGAACGTCGGCGTGCAACTCTACTTCGACGAGACGAGTTACAAGATGATGTTCGAGGCCCTCGACAGGGTGATGCGGGCGAAAGGACGGCTGGCGTATCTCAGAGACCTCTTCTACTCCCCGTCGAAGGGCGAGGACCACGGGGGAGGCATGAGGGCGGAGACCTTCACCTTTGCCCCGATGCATTTCCCCTATCTGAATCCGACGCAGGAGGATGCCGTCAACAAGGTGCTGCGGGCGAAGGACGTAGCCATCGTCCACGGTCCCCCAGGCACGGGCAAGACCACCACCCTCGTGGAAGCCATCTACGAGACGCTGCGCCGTGAGAGCCAGGTGCTGGTGTGCGCCCAGAGCAACATGGCGGTGGACTGGATCTCGGAGAAACTCGTGGACCGCGGTGTCAACGTGCTCCGCATCGGCAACCCGACGCGGGTGAACGACAAGATGCTCTCCTTCACCTACGAGCGGCGCTTCGAGGGGCACCCCGACTACGCCGAACTATGGTCTATCCGCAAGGCTATCCGCGACCTGCGGAGCCGCCGGAAGCGCGGCGAGGAGAACTACCACCAGAAGATGGACCGCCTGAAGGAGCGCGCCACGGAACTCGAACTGCGCATTAACGCCCAACTCTTCGGCGAGGCACGTGTCATCGCCAGCACACTCGTGGGCAGCAGCAACCGCCTGCTCGACGGCCAGAAGTTCGGCACGCTCTTCATCGACGAGGCGGCGCAGGCCCTCGAGGCGGCATGCTGGATACCCATCCGCCGCGTGTCGCGCGTCGTCTTTGCCGGCGACCACTGCCAGTTGCCGCCCACCATCAAGAGTTTCGCCGCTATGAAGGCGGGGCTGGGCAAGACGCTCATGGAGCGCATCGCGGAGAACAAGCCCGAGGCGGTGACGCTGCTGAAGATGCAGTACCGCATGAACGAGGAGATCATGCGCTTCTCCAGCGAGTGGTTCTACGGCAATCAGGTGGAGTCGGCGCCCGAGGTGAAGTACCGCAGCATCCTCGACCTCGACATCCCCATGACGTGGATTGACACCTCTGAGTTTGATGAGTCAGACGAGCCGGAAAAGCCGGATAGCCAGGAGAGCCCAAGACAGCCACTCTTTCGGGAGGAGTTCGTGGGCGAGTCGTACGGGCGCATCAACAAGGCCGAGGCCGAACTGACGCTCCTGGCTCTGGAGCACTACTTCCAGAAGATAGGTCGCGAGCGCATCCTCGAGGAGCGGCTCGACGTGGGCGTCATCTCGCCCTACCGCGCACAAGTGCAGTACCTGCGCCACCGCATCAAGCGCACCGACTTCTTCAAGCCCTACCGCAGCCTCATCAGCGTCAATACCGTCGATGGATTCCAGGGCCAGGAGCGCGACATCATACTCATCTCGCTGGTGCGGTCGAACGACGAGGGGCAGATCGGCTTCCTGCGCGACCTGCGCCGGATGAACGTGGCCATCACCCGTGCCCGCATGAAGGTGATCATACTCGGCGACGCCTCCACCCTCACCCGCCACAGGTTCTACAAACGGCTCTACGACTACATCGAGGCGCTGTAGGCACCGCAAGTTTTTTGCAAGATTATTTGGTCGTTTCGCAAAGAAATCGTATTTTTGCAGCCGAAATGGATCTACTAACAACCGACGATATGAAAAGGATTCTGATATGGATGCTCACCGCCATCCTCATTTTCTGCGGCACGACAAGCGTTCAGGCGCAGGTGATGAAAGCCGCCGACCTGGAGAAGTACGCCAAGCAGAAGTACGGCGACAAGTGGCTCGACGCAGCCGCCAACCTGGCCTCGACACTCACACTCGACAAAAACGAGGCGCTGACCTACCAACAGATCATCGAGGTGCCGGGCAAGACGAAGGCGCAACTCTACGTGACACTGAACTACTGGGTGACAGCCACCTTCAAGGACAAGCAGGCCATCACCCTCAACGACAAGGAGGCCGGCTGCATCATCGTCTCGTCGACCATCGATGCCATCGCCGACCATACCGGCACGCTCTACCGCTACGTGGTAAGCATCACGCCGGTCATCAAACTCGACATCAAGGACGGTAAGGTGCGCATCACCTACACCGTGCAGAACTATGACGTGCTGAAAGTGGAGGACGGCGGATGGCTGGGAGCACTCGGCAGCGACAAAGACGACCAGAAACGGAGGAATCAGACCATCTACAGCGACGGCAAGCGACTGAAGGACGACAAGACCGACCATCGCCTGTACGACGAACAGTGGGAGATAGCCAAGCGCTACCCCTTCGTGGAGAAGGACGCCCAGAAGCGCACCTGCTCGAAGGCACTCGTGATGACGCACGCCTACTCGAACGCCATCATCGACAAGGTGGACGAAGCACTCAAGAACGGCATCACCGGCGCGGATGATGACGATTGGTAAATGATTTACTATAACGTCACCGCGTCAATGATATCAGCATGACGATATCGGAGACATTTACCACTCCATCGCCGTTGACGTCAGCAGCGGGATTGTCGGATAATGGCTTATTACCGATGATGAAGTCCGCAAGAATCATTACTATATCAGCAGCATCGGCCATGCCGTCACCTGTGACATCACCCATCATCGGTTCTCTGATATAAACGAATGATGAGGAATCCTCCACAAAGGCCGTGTTTGCCGGCAGTTCTTCGCCATCGAACAGGCTGAATCCGAATTCTTCTCCTATTGTCAGCAATAAACAGGTCTCATACGTGTTCTTGTAGCGAGAATAGTCGGCACCACTCAAGACGTTGTCTTTATAAGCGTCTTCACTCCCTGCCTCTGGGGTATAGGTAAGCGTAATCTTATCTTTGGATGACTTGAGCAGGACGCCGTGGTATTCGCCATATTTGCCGAGAATGATCCTGTCTGGCACTTCCTTCAGCAATAACGTATGCCTGACGGTGCCGTCAACTTTCTCTGAGACCATCCTTGCTGTATAGACCTTGGTATTCTCGTCGGCCTGATAGTTCCCTCTGTTCTTGAAGAAGGTTGTCCAGTAGCCGTCGCCCTGTTGCTGAGCATCAAGAGTAACACTCTCAAGTATGGCTCCGTTATTCTCCTCAATGTCATAAGGATAACTGGATCCGTCATAAGCACCACGACTGACGGCTCCACTATACCTCTTTGAGTCGTATCCGCTGGTGATAACATTCTCTGTATAATAATTGTCATTAAGATTCTCATTATTACCATATCCAATAATGGCACCTGTGACATTGTTCTCAATGATGACATTGCCAGTATTACGACAGTTACTTATCGTGCCATAGTTTGCACCGACAATACCACCATTGGCTTCTACGTCAGCCTTATTGTTGCAATGGTTTACGACACCCTCATTCTGGCCTACAATACCGCCTATCTCGTAATAGCCTCTTACCATATCCTCATTGTCGCAATAACTGACCGTACCATAACTGATGCCTGCAATGCCACCGGTCTGATTGCGATGGCTGCCCATATACTCGGCTGTACCACCTTCAACGGTTCCGCGATTGAAACACATAGTAATAGTGGTATTATCGCTTGCTGATCCTGCAATGCCACCCGTGCCAATAGAGGTTCCCGTGACAACTCCTTCGTTGACGCATTCGCTCAAGACAGCGAAACCAACGATTAAGCCTACAATACCTCCAGTATAATATGAACCGCTCACCTTACCATAGTTTTTGCAGGAGGTGATGGTGGTAACTCTCTCGTCATAATAATTGCCTATCTTGCTAACTATGCCGCCCGTACCATCTGATGTATTGGAGTTTATCAGTGCATAACTGACACACCCGGTAATACTGCCGCCTGCACATATCGTAACAATACCGCCTTTCCTGAATTCACAGCCCTCACCAAGGGTGACATTCATGATCTCTGCTCCGTCTGTAGAAGCAAACAGACTGGAACTGCATTTCATGTTGCTGATGACATGTCCCTGACCGTCAAAGACGCCACAGAACACACGATCGTACTCGTTGCCAATAGAAGAGAAAGTGTTGCCGGTATAGTCGATATCGTTGTCAAGACTAAAATAGGTATTTATATACCTCAAGCCACTTTTCACATCTGCCGCAAACTTGTCAAGATCGTCTGCGGTCTTTATAAGATATGGACTACCCTTTGTTCCTGCTCCGCCACTGACCGTCGGGAACGAGGGGGTATACTTCAACCACACGTCTCTGTCATCTATATCTTTATGATCGGTGAAATAGGGTGTCCATCCGCGCTCTAATGTTGCAGATACCTGCCCTGGAGTGCAGACATTGCCGTCGTCAGGGAGATAAAGAACCCTAAACACACCTGCCTCACTACCGAATGGCGGTATCGGGTCTTTGGGAAGTCCTGCAATCAGGTTGTCCATCTCCTTGCCTACAATCTTATTGCTGTAACAACTGAGGTAATAAAGATCCTTGCACTTTGACACATCAAGGGAAGTCAGTTGATTGCTGTAGCAAGTCAAAAGGGCCAGTCCCGTATTCTGCGACACATCCAAGGATGCCAACTGATTATTACCACACTCCAAAGTAATTAATGCCGGATTTTCCGTCACATCCAGTTCTGTCAGCAGATTATCGTTACATGCCAACTTCTTCAGGGCGGTATTGACTCTTACATTCAATTGGGTCAACTGGTTGTTTATACAGTTAAGGACAGTCAGTTGGGTATTGTCGGAGACATTAAGACTGATAATCTGGTTGTCTTGACAACTGAGTTCGCTCAATTCTTCACAAAAACGTAAACCTAATGAAGTCAGTTGATTCGAATTACAATAGAGTAACTTCAGTTTCACGTTCTGATTGAGGTCAAGTTCAGAGAACTGGTTCTTAGAAAGATAGACTGACTCAAGTTTAGTGTTCTTAGACAGGTCTATGGCAGTCAATTGGTTACCTTCAGCACTCAACTTCACAAGATCCGTACATCCTGATACATTCAGAGTTGTAAGTTGATTGTAATTGCAATCCAATTCCTTCAATTTGGTATTTGCTGACAAGTCAAGTTCTTTTAACTGACACTGATTAATAGTCAGATTAATAAGGTTGGTGAAATACTCTATGCCTTTTAGACTTTCTGCTTCACATTGATAGATAGAAAAAACTGTGGTCTCCTGTATCAACTGGTCTGTCAATATATAGCCGGTAGATTCAGTCAAATATTTGACCCTGTCCCTAAATACTTTATCCGGAAAATGCTCCTCATCGACAGGTATGCCTGTGATGTCGGGATCGTATCCAATATAAGACTTCCACTCCCCATCATAATAGTACTCCACACTCCAACCTTTATCGTGCCATGCCGCTACTTGCGCTTTTGTACAGACATTGCCATCGCTAGTAGAATAGAGTATACGCACCAGTTTACCACTGACTTCGCTACTCACACTTTCAATGAGATTATCCATTGCCTCATCGTGTATCTGGTTGCCGTATATATACAGTGTCTTTAATACAGTATTCTGTAAGAGGTCGAGCCCTTGAAGAGAATTATCATAACAATACAACGTTTGAAGTTTGGTATTCTTTGCTACGGAAAGAGATGCTAACTGGTTTTTGCCACAAGACAGTAATATTAGTTCCTCGCAATGAGAGACATCAAGAGAACTCAGTTGGTTATTGCCACATTTCAGGCTCTGAAGTGCTGTGCTCTCCGACAAATCAAGCGACGAGAGTTGATTGTCTTCGCAATACAGTAATTCCAATTTGTTACAGGATGAGAGTACAAGAGAAGTCAGCCGATTATTGTTACACCTCAAATCCGTAAGGACTGCACAGCCAGAGAAATTGAGGGATACAATCTGGTTATTATAGCAATGGAACTTTTTCAATGCCGTACACCCCGTTACATTAAGGGATGTCAACTGATTGTCAAAGCAAGTGACCGTGGTGAGAGCCGTATTCTTCGACAAGTCAAGGCTGGTAAGGCCGCAACGCTCACAATACAGTTGCGTTAGTGCTGTATTATTTGACAGGTCGAGCGACTGCAAGTCTTCGTTATATCTGCAATCAAGCGTTTTCAGGGCTATAAAAAACTCTATGCCCTTCATATCCTTGACGTCCCTATTGGAGGAAACAGATATAGAGGTGATTGTCTGCAACTCCTCATCGGTAATTACCATATCGCTGCCAAAATCCTTGCTTAACAGATAGTTGCGGAAAACCTCGTCAGGGAAATTTGTCTCGTTGATTTCCACGTCAGCACTTGCCACCAACGGCAAGAACATTGTCATGATTGTTATTAGGTACTTTTTCATATCTCGTTTATTTGGGGGGGGTCTTATTTCTCTTTCCATCTGTCAATCATTCTAACTATCGGAAGATATCAGGACGACGGCGTAGGCGGAGATACCCTCTTCACGACCTGTGAAGCCGAGTTTCTCCGTTGTCGTGGCCTTGATGGAGATATCATCGACATCACAGCCAATAATCTGTGCCATGCACGCCTTCATATCAGGGATATGGGGATTCATCTTGGGACGTTCGGCGCAGATGGTGGCGTCGATATTCACCAGGCGGTAGCCCTTGGTGGCGATGAGGTCGATGGTTTTCCTGAGGATCACCTTGCTGTCCATGCCGTCGGTCTCTTCGGCGGTGTCGGGGAAGTGGTAGCCGATGTCGCGCATGTTGGCTGCGCCAAGTAGTGCGTCGCAGACGGCGTGCAGCAGCACGTCGGCGTCGCTATGGCCCAGGAGCCCCTTGGTGTGCTCCAACTTGATGCCGCCCATCCACAGGTCGCGGCCCTCTACTAACTGATGGACGTCGAAGCCCATTCCTACGCGTATCTTCATCTTCTAAACAAGTCTTTGATGCCGTCCATATCGAAGGCGAGGGTGAAACGGAGCGTCTGGTCGAGGGGGTTGGTGCGTGCGGTGGAGATGACGTAGCCCACGTCGAGCGAGAACACGTTCATGCGGAAGCCGCCGCCCACGGTGAAGTACTTCAGGTTGCCCTTCGATTCGGCCTGATGGTGGTAGCCGGCGCGCAGCGAGAACTGGTCGTGGTAGACATACTCTGCGCCGACGCTCCACTGCACCTCGTCGAGTTCCTCCTTGAAGCCACCGGGGGCGTCGCTGAAACTCTTGAACATACCACTGATGGCACTCATGTCGCTGTACTCGCGGCGCACGCGGTCCTGATAGTCAGTGTTCGACTCGCCTTCCTCCTGTGCCGGCACGGTGGGCACCAGCAGTTTGTTGGCATCGGCGGTGATGGTGAACCGGTTCCACTCGTCGACGGGGATGAGCAGCGATGCTCCGAGTCGCATGTTGGCGGGTATGAACTGGCTCTCCTCGTCGCCGTAGAAGGAGATCTTCGAGCCGATGTTCGAGAGGTTGAGACCGAGGGCGAACTGGCACTCGCGGCTGCCCAGGTTGACATATCTGTTGTAGTACATCGCCACGTCGGCAGCAAAGGCCGAGGCGGGCTTCGAGTCCTCCGAGTAGTCGTAGCGCAGGTCGCTGTAGATCCATCGCAGGGCTGCCGCCATGGAGAAATGCTCGGAGAGCATGAGCGAGTAGGCCACGTCGAGAGACATCTCGTAGGGCTTCACCGTCATGTCACTCTGGCCGTAGTCGGTAAACACCTCGCCGAGCGAGAAGTAGCGCAGTGAGCCGGAGATGGCGGAGTAGTCGCCGATGCGGTAGTAGCCGGCGACGTAGGCCAGGTCGATGTCGTTGACCAACTGCCTGAGCCAGGGGGTGTAGTTCAGTGCCACGCCAGCGCGGGAGATGCAGAAGGGGTACTTGGCGGGGTTCCAGTACTGCGAGTTTACGTCGGGCTCGGTGGCAGCGCCCACGTCGCCCATACCGGCGGCGCGCGCGTCGGGGGCGATGGTCTGCGAGATGACGGCGTGCTCCACGGGGTTGAACATCGTCAACTTGTCATCGTCCTGAGCCGATGAAGTGAGAAGTGAAAAGTGAAAAGTGAAAAGTATTGCCATCACTCTCAACAGGGTTATCTTCGTTGCTTTCTTCATATTCATATCGGGGTTTAGTTTGTATTTGTAATCAAGAGTTTCTTGGTCATCGACGACTGCCCGCTGCCATCGCTGCTGATGGAAATCTTAAAGAGGTAGACGCCCGTCTGCAGGCGGCGCCCGCCGTCCATCGAGAGGTTCCAGTCGAAGGTATAGGTATTGTCGGCAGGCACGCCCGTCTCGGTGTATCGCCAGAGTTGTCGGCCGGCCATGTCGTAGATGTCGAGTTGCACGTGGAGTTCGCTGCCGGCGCGGTCGTGTGTGATGACAAATGTGGCGCCGCCGGTGGCGGGGTCGCGCAGGCACCTCACGCCAATGCACTCGGGGGCGATGTCACGCGCCACCAGGAAGTCGAGTTCTGCCGTCGATGAGTTATTCAGCACGTCCCAGGCACAGAACAGCAGGTGGTGGTGACCGTAGTCGAGCGCGGGGATGCTGAATCCGAGTGTGCCGCTGCGGTAGTCGCCAAACTCGTAGGCGAAGCAACTGTTCAGGTTGTACGTCTTCGCCATGTCGCCGTCGATGATCAGTTCCAGGTCGTGGCCGATGCTGCTGCCTGAGGCGTTGATGCCGTTGTCGTCGTAGAGTTCCGCCACGAAGTAGGGCGAGGTGTGCACCTTGCCGCCGCTGCGGAACGACTTGCTGTTCAGGTAGCAGTAGATGCTGGGGCCGATGGAGTCGTTGAGGGCGGTGCTGCTGCCGTTGAGGATGAAGTTGCTGCTCACGCCGTGGGCCGTGCGGGTCTTCTCGTGGTTCACCGCGTAGAGGGTCATCAGGCCCGTGCCGTCGGTGTAACTGATATCCTTCGGCACGGCGAAGGTGAAGGTGAAGGCGCCGCTGCGGATGCTGTCGGAGCCGCTGTAGAGCGTCTTCGTGCGGTCATTGAATACAAAAGCCTCGTCGGCATCCGAGGGGTCGTTGAGGCGACAGACGATCGTCTCCTCCGCATCCCTGACGATGGCAGTGATCGTGCCGTTGAAGGTGGCGTCGAGGGCCTCGCCGCTGGCGATATGGCCTGTGACCTTCGCGATGGAGCCCGCAGCCAGGCGTACAGGCTGCGCCCCGTCGATGGGCAGGCCGTTGATCTGGTCGATCACTACCTTCTGTGTCGGGGCGGCGAGCACGAGGGCCGGGTCGCCCAGAAGGGTGTACTGCAATTTGTTGGGCGTGACGTCGCGGCGCGAGTCCACCAGGTCGCACTTGATCATGCGGGCAGCCTCGCCGATGGTGTTACGCACCCCATTGGTGGAGCCGAGCACGTACTGCGAGAAGCCGAGGTTAATCAGTTCGTTGTAGTTGGCATACACGGTGCGGGTGGTGCCGAAGAAGGCGATGGCACCGCCCTTCTTGTTAAGCACGGCAGCTTCGCCGATGTTCTCTTCCTGCCCGTCGAAGGCCATGATGTCGCAGGAAGCCGTCAGCCAGAGCGGCAGGCGCAGCGAGGTGGGCTCCTCGAAGTCAGCCAGGCGCAGCACGAACTCGTGGGAGATACCGTAGGAGATGCCGTGGCCAGAGTAGTTCATCATCAGCGCTCCCTCGGCCATCTGGCTCTTGATCAGCGCAGCCGCATCGGGGTAAGTGTTACCCGTCGACGACGACTGGCGGGCATAGGCATCCCAGAACACTTTCTTGATATTGAGGGCGGGATGGGCGGCCTGCAAGGCGTTGGCCACCTTGTCGGCTGTAATCATGTGGGCATTGTTGTTGCCGTCGTCACCCATAAACATAAGGGTGTTCTGCCAACTGCCGGCGTTCTCGTTGTTGGCATAGCCGATGGTCTTGTCCACTATGATCTTCGCTTCCTCGGCTGACCTGACGGGGAATCGCCCGACGGCCACGTCTGGCTTGCCAAGATAGTTAAGGGTCTCCCTGCTGGTTCGCTGCTGGATCTCCTCTTCGTCGTCGAGCAGACAGTAGTAGTCATCGCTCACGTAGCATTTCACCTCGCTGAATGAATTATCACTCTCGTAGCAGAGCAGGAAGTCGTCGGGATTGCAGTTCCGCCAGTCGGAGATGAGCATACGGTTGTCCCAAGCCCCGTCGCCGAAGAGTAGCAGGTAGCGGGGCATGTCGGCCTCGGTCTCTGCCCTGTCGTAGAGCATCTTCAGGTAGCGGCGATAGGCAGTGGCATCGGGGGTACCGCTCGAAAACTCGTTGTAGAGTTCGTCGGCAGGCACGATGCCCACACGCAGGCCGTCCTTCGATTCGTGGAGGGCCTTGATGCGCTCCGCCTCCGCAAGCCACTTCTGCGTGGTGGGGATGATGATGACCATATCCACCGGCGCATCGGCGTGGTGGTCCTGATTCGTGATATGATAGACATATTCGGGTGTCGGGAGACTGGCAGAGGCAAGGTCGGGCAGCGCCTTGGGCTGACGGCAGGTCAGGATCAGGTAGTCCAGACGGACGTTGGCACCTGATGTCTGGGTGATCTTGATCGTGTTAGTGCCGGCCTGGAGGCTGTCCAGAGAAAACGTCCAAGTATGGTCGGCGGCTTTCGCATAACTGTCCACGTAGTCGATAGGATCAGTACTCTTCGCCTTCGCGATGGCATCCTTGCTCACCACAATCTGTCCCACCTCCTGATCGTTGACACGGACCGATGCCTCGAAGTAGCCGTCGTAACTCAGCGCTACTGACAGGATGCCACTGGTGTCGCTCGACGTCAGGGTATAGGTCTGCGGACTGCCGATGGCGTAAAGCGTCTTGTCGAAGAGTTTCCTGCCGCCGTGGAACCAGGCGTAGTCATCCACCTCGTAGAGAGAATGGTAGTCATCGGCCATCGGATAATAGGTGGCCTTGAATTGCTCTTCGTCGATGGTCAGCGGCGCCTCGTCGCCGGCATCAGTCAGGAAATAGTAGCCGTAGTCGGAATAGTTGTTGCGGATGCGGGTCGTGGCGGAGGCAGACTCCCATGTGACGGGGCCCACGCCATAGAAGAGTTTGCGCCCATTCACCTCGCAGGTAGGCACTTCTTTCAAATCATCGGTGGCTGTCAGGTAGTCGTCTGTCAGTTTTTCCGGCTGCAAGGCACCGCCGTAGCCGTATATCTTCACCTTCGAGATATCAGAGAAGCCGCAGGAACGCAACAGGCTGCTGGATATCTGATAAATGCCGCTAGCGGGGATGCGGATCTTAGCCCAGGTGCCACTTTGTAATATGGAGTGCGCGGCGTAGCGAGAAGATGGCGACTCGCCGACTCTGGTCCTGGCTTTGTATGCCCCCGACTTCGCCTTCCCCTTTACATTCAACTTAAAACTGACTAATTTCTGATACTTCCCGTCGCGCTTTACAATCGGACAAAACGAGATATCGAGCACGCCCTGCTTCCGCGCCACACAGACATGCTGCGTCACCTCGGGCAAGGCTCCAGGCTCGTCGCCACCCAAACGCTGATAGCGCAGGATGTCGGCCTCCGTCATATCCGTGAACTCGGGGTATTCGATGCTGACGGTATAGGTGGAGTCAGCATAGTGGGAACCTAACGGTTTCTGGTATGTGTAGGCCGGCAGAACGGAGTCAATCCTGACCTCCTGAGCGGTCAAGTTGATAAACTCTTGTGCCTTGCCCTGCAAGCAGAGCAGCAGAAGAGTCAAGCCTGCTATCAGCCTCCTAATTGCTTTCACTTCTCTATCATAACGGATATTATGCCGATTTATTGTGAAAGTCTACTTACAATTGAATGCCAAGACTTTCCGTTCCTCCAGCCACCCCTCCAGATGATCGTCGATATGCACGGGCCCCACACCTGCGGGAGTGCCAGTATAGAGCAGGTCACCCGTCTTCAGCGTAAAAAACTGCGAGATGTAGGCGATAATCTCATCCACCATATACAGCATATCGCTGGTGCAGCCCTCCTGGACGGTCTTGCCGTTGATATCCAAATGGAAGTGAAGACGCTGGATATCCAGAAACTTCTCCTTCGGCACCCACTCGCCGATGGCAGCAGACCCGTCGAAGCCCTTACAAATAGTCCAAGGCTGTCCGGCCTCGGAGGCTTTCTTCTGCAAATCACGAGCCGTGAAGTCGATGCCGAGCGTCACGGCATCGTAATAGCGATGGGCAAAGCGCTCCGGGATGTTCTTCCCCAGACGACAGATGCGTACCACAACTTCCGTCTCATAGTCGATGCGTCCCAGATAATCCGGGATAAAAAATGGCTTCCCCTGGTTGAGTATCGCCGAGTCGGCCTTCGTGAATATCACTGGCTCGTCGGGCCGTTTCAGCGTCCCGTGCAACTCCTGATTATGTGCGGCATAGTTCATGCCGATGGCAAAGATCTTCATACTGCTGGAATATTTTTGGCAAAGGTACGAAAAAAATCGGCACTGCGCAAGCAATGCCGATTCTTTTTATGATAGGGACTAATATTAGTCGGCTACGAGTGTGAAACGCTTGAATGCAACGATCTTCAGATCCTTGTCCTGCTTGGCGAGCCACTGGGCAACAGTAGCCTTGTCGCCATCACCGAACTGGAACTCCTGGTCAACCAGGCAACTCTCCTTCAGGAACTTCTGCACACGACCCTTGGCGATGTTCTCGATCATCGGCATCTTCAACTGAGCCTCACCCTCGACCTTTGCCTCGGCAATGATCTTACGAGCCTCGTCAGCCTGCTCCTTCGTGAGCCAACCCTTAGCGGTGTTGCTCTCGATGTGATCCTCAGAGTCAACGAGGTTGGGGTTGATGCCTGCCTTCTTAATCTTCATCTCCACGAACTTCTCCACCTGCTCCAACTTGGTCTTCTCGAAAGAGGTCTTGTACTCCTCGTCGAGAATCTTCTGGTCAACGCTCTGGGCGTCGAGAGCCACGGGCTTCATAGCAGCAACCTGCATGGCTACGAGGTGCCCCTGCTCAGCAGCGGGCTTGTTGGTCTGTACCATGGTGCAGAGTGTGTGCTTACCCATGTGGTCGTAGATCTCCACGTTCTCACCTTCGAGCGTCAGGTAACCATCGAGTTCCATCTTCTCACCGGTGATACCACTGCGCTGTGTCACAGCCTCCTGAGCGGTCTGACCATTGATGTCGAGAGCCTTCACAGCCTCGATGTCAGCAGCCTTGGCGGCAATGGCAGCGTCGAGGATGCTCTGGGTCAGAGCGATGAAGTCAGCACCGTTGGCCACGAAGTCTGTCTCGCACTTCAAGGCGAGCATGGCAGCGAAGCCGTCCACCTTCTTTACGAGTACACAACCATTAGATGTCTCACGGTCACTGCGCTTGGCAGCGATAGCCAGGCCACGCTCACGGAGCAGTTCCTTAGCCTTGTCGAAATCGCCCTCAGCCTCAGTCAGAGCCTTCTTTACGTCAGCCAGACCTGCGCCGGTCATAGCGCGAAGTTTCTTGATATCGTCAATTGAAATTGCCATAATATTCTTTAAAATTTGAATTGTGAACTTTAAACTTTATGAGATTACTCAGCGGCAGGAGCCTCTTCCTCGGCGGGAGCAGCAGCCTCCTCAGCGGGAGCAGCCTCTTCAGCAACAGGAGCCTCAGCCTTGGGAGCCTCAGCATCCTTGCGGCTACGACGGGCAGCGCGCTTGGGCTTCACCTCTTCCTCATCAGCCTCAGCCTGAGCATCAGAAGCCTTCTCATCGGCCTTCTCCACCTTACGCTCCTCGATACCCTCAGAGATAGCGGCGCAGCAGGCGTTGAGGATGATCTCAACAGAATCCTTAGCGTCGTCGTTAGCGGGAATCACGAAATCGATGTTGTTGGGGTCAGAGTTGGTGTCAACGATTCCGAACACGGGGATACCAAGACGGTTGGCCTCACGGACGGCAATCTGCTCCTTCAGCACGTCAACCACGAAGAGTGCGCTCGGCAGACGAGTCAGGTCGGCGATAGAACCGAGGTTCTTCTCCAACTTAGCACGCTGACGGGTAATCTGCAACAACTCGCGCTTTGAAAGGTTACCGAATGTACCATCATTCATCAGTTTGTCGATGTTCGCCATTTTCTTCACGGCCTTGCGGATCGTGGGGAAGTTTGTGAGCATACCACCGGGCCAGCGCTCAATCACATAAGGCATGTTGATGCTGGTGGCCTTCTCGGCGATCACTTCCTTGGTCTGTTTTTTAGTAGCGACGAACAGGATCTTCTTGCCACTCTTGGCAATCTGCTTCAGAGCATCAGCAGCCTCGTCAATCTTGGCTGCGGTCTTGTGCAGGTCGATGATATGAATACCGTTACGCTCGGTATAGATGTAGGGAGCCATTGCGGGGTTCCACTTACGCTTCAGGTGACCGAAATGACAGCCGGCCTGGAGCAACTGGTCAAAATTTGTTCTTGCCATTTTGAATTTCTTGCTTTTAAATTGTTTACTTTCTTTTTAATTCTTACTTGTGTTAGAATCAGCCGGAGGGTAGTCGCATTCCTAGGCAGTCCTAGGGTTTCTAGGAGATCCTAGGCTTTCCTAGGGGAATCCCTTCGGTTTAGATACTAAACGTAGTCCAGTATAGATTAACGCTTACTGAACTGGAAGCGACGACGAGCCTTGGGCTGACCTGGCTTCTTACGCTCTACCTCACGGCTGTCGCGTGTCAGGAAACCTTCGTCCTTCAACTTCTTCTTGTCCTCTTCGTTAATCTTCACCAAAGCACGTGCGATGGCGAGGCGGAGAGCCTGGCTCTGGCCTGTGAAACCACCACCGTCGAGGTTGGCCTTGATGTCATACTTCTCAGCAACGTCCAGCAGGTTCAGCGGCTGCTTCACCACATACTGGAGAATGGCTGACGGGAAATAAACTTCTAAATCCTTCTTGTTGATCGTGATCTTGCCAGTGCCCTCAGAGACATATACGCGGGCAATTGAACTCTTACGACGACCTATTGCGTTAATTACTTCCATCTTTCCTTATTATTTATACTGGTTAATATCAATTGCCTTCGGCTTCTGAGCCTCATGCGGATGTTCTGTACCCTCGTAGATGTAGAGGTTGTTCAGCAGGCTGCGTCCGAGGGGACCCTTTGGCAGCATACCCTTCACGGCATGACGGAGGAACTTCTCAACACCACCGTTGCGCTTGCGAAGTTCTGCAGGCGTCTGGAAGCGCTGACCACCGGGATAGCCCGTATAGCGGGTATAGACCTTATCTGTCTCTTTCTTACCAGTGAATACCACCTTATCGGCATTGATAAGGATAACGTTGTCACCGCAATCAACATGCGGGGTGAAAGTTGGCTTGTACTTTCCGCGAATCAGTTTTGCTACCTTAGAAGCGAGACGACCAACGACCTGGTCTGTGGCATCAATCACCACCCACTCCTTCTTCGCTGTTTCCTTGTTCACGGAAATAGTCTTGTAACTTAAAGTGTTCATTTTAATTTTACTACTAAAAAACAGTTTAACTTATGAATTAATGTACGCACATAAACCCACATCCGAGGTCTAACTCCCGGCTGCAAGTCTAACGAACGTAAGAAACGCTGATTCACGAACCGCTTCGCCCGGCCAAAGACGCCGCTATTCACACAACATTTCACGGGGATTCTAAGTCTCTCCCCTAAATCGGACTGCAAAGGTACGAACAATTAGTGGAAAGAGACAAAAGAATGTGGGCAATTACCTGATATTTAATTTTATTTAACTAAATCAATATCATTTCATTCCATTAGGGTGCATCATTTAGTTCTTTCAATAACTCACTTACTGCTGCTTCCAACTGAAGGTCTGTGCCTGTTACGACAGTTTCCGGGCGGTTCAGTATGTAGACATCAGGTTCTAACTGTGTATTCTCCAGATAAGAGCCATCGGGCAGTTGATAGCCAACGACAGGCACACCAAAGACAAGTGAGGGGTCTTGGAGCGTCTCCCAGTTCACAGAACTCATGGTACCTGGGACGGGAGCACCTACCAACTTACCAATCCCCTGATGTCTATAGACCCAAGGTGTTCCGTGTGCATTACTATAGTTACCCTCAGCCTGTAACATGATACTGGGATGGTTGTAGCGACGGCTGGGCATATCACAGGCCTCCCTGCCACGAATCACCTGCGTAAAATACTTATGGCCCGAGAACAGAATCTCTATGTCTTCATGCAGACGACCACCTCCGTTGTAACGCGTATCGATGACAATGCCTTCCTTCAGGTTGTATTTGCCCAAGATATCAGAATACACGTCACGGAAACTGGCATCATTCATACCTTCTATATGCACATAGCCCAGACGTCCGTTCGACAGACGTTCCACCTCGGCAGCCCTACTTTTTATCCAACGCTTGTATAGCAAATCCGATTGCTCAGACTGACTGATGGGCAGAACCACCTCATCCCATGTACCGGCACTTCCCTTCAGACTCACCAATGTCTTTTTGCCCTTGCAGAGGTTCAGCAACTGTGCCAGATCGGTCTCTTTTCCTACAGGTTGTCCATTGATGGCGGTAATGACATCCCCCACCTTCACCTTACTGTTAGCCCTACTGAAAGGACCGTCTTCCAGCACTGCAGTAATCTTCATGCCATCTGCAGCCTCAGTCATGTCGTAGAGCAATCCCAACTGGGCCGTGGCATCTCCCTTACTTGATGGTCTGAACCTTCCTCCCGTATGGCTTACGTTCAACTCACCCAACAGTTCGCTCAGCAGTTCAGCAAAGTCGTAGTTGTTGCTAATATGCGGCAGGAAACGTGCATACGTCTGCACCATCAATTCCCAATCGCATCCGTTATAATCCGTACGGAAAATCTTCTTGTTGATCTGCTTGGCCACATGACGCAACATATATTCACGTTCGGCTGCCATATCCAGTTTCATCTGAGCATTGTAGGTAATGGCTGTCGTCTTGTCGCCCTTCTCTATCTTCATCATGCTGCTTCCCAATGAGTAGAGATTACCTTCCCTGTCCATCTGCAACGAACCGCTTCCCCCTTTGCTCAGCAGTTTGGTCTCATGCTTGCGCAGGTCCATCTTCCACAGGTCGGGCTTATCTTCAAAGGCCGAGAAGTAGTAGAGACTCTCACCGTCTTTGCTGATGATGGCATCACCCAAACGGCTGCTGTTAGGCGTCAGCCTGACGATACGATTCTCCAGCCCTTCAAACTCAATCTTGACAGTTTCGACAGAATCTGCATCTTCTTTCTTTTCCTCTTTGTTATCTGCCTTCTTTTTACTCCCCTTCTTACCTTTTACATCTTCCTTTTTATCATCCTTCTCCTCGTTCTTCTTTTCCAATTCCTTCAACAGCGCATAGTCCTCAGCCGACAGGCGATAACGGTCATACGCATCCTGAGTGAGGAATGCCAGGAAAACATCATTCTGACTACCCCAGGAGGCATGGCTACGCATGCCATAACGCTCACTCTGGAACAGGATGGCCTTACCATCCATCACCCAGCGGGGACTCTCACTCATATAGGCACTCTGTGTGATGGGATGAATCTCACCGCCCTCTGCACTGACAATACCCTGATCCATATAAGGGTCACGGCGGTTGGCAATGTAACTCAGCACGAACCACTTGCCGTCAGGACTCCACTCAAAGTCGAATCCACCATCCTGATCATACCACTGGCTACCATCGGTTACCTGCGTCACCTTCTTGGTTTTGAGATCAACTACCTTCAGTTTGATGCGATCCTCTATAAACGCCAGTTTCTTGCCGTCAGGACTATACTTTGGACTGCGGCGCTCCACCTGAGAGAAGTCTATCTCACCTTCCAACTCCAAAGCGGGCAATTCTGGAAACACACACTCTTCCTTGATCAGTGTAGCATTGGCAAAGTTCAGATCCTCATCCCTGACGATACTGGCTGTGTAGAGTTGCCAGTTACCGTTACGCTCCGATGCATAGACAATGGTCCTGCCGTCAGGCGCGAAGTCAACATCGGCCTCGGCGCCAGCCGTCTGAGAGATCCTGCGTGTGGTAGTATATTCCGTACTGGTTACGAAAACCTCACCACGCACCACAAAGGCAATCTGCTTACCGTCCTTACTCACTACCGGCTGGCGTGCGCCGCTGGTAAAACTCAGATTCGAAATCACAGGTTCGTCATCACGGATGACGGAGATACGCAGTTTCTGAGGCTGGGCACCGTTCTTTTGGGTATATACCTCACCATTATAGGTATAACAGAGCATACCGTTTTTCGCGACACTCAGGAAGCGGACAGGATGAGTCTTGAAACTGGTGACGGACTGTATGCTGACAGGGGACTTTGGAGATTGGCCTATAATCCCCTGCCACTGGCAACTATATACATTCATGCTACCACCACTTTGCTCACTCAGGTAATAGAGCGTCTTTCCGTCGGCACTGACCACAGGATTGCGATCCTCACCCGCATGTACTGTCACATTCGTATGCTGACCGCTCTGGGCATCATAATACCATATATCTCGTGTAATAGAAGAGGTATGATGCTTGCGCCACTCGTCTTCATAGCCTTTAAGGTCCTGATAAAAGAAACTCTTACCGTCAGGGGCAAAACTGAGCATCTCAACAGGTGTTCCCAGTACTTGCAGACTACGACCTCCCGTCACAGGAACCTTATACAACTCAGGCAGTCTGCTGGAGGGAAACAGCACACTCGCTGCCGGATCTTGGATATCGGCACCGAACATCACCCACTCACCGTCGGATGTGAAAGCCTGAGGCACTTCTGCCGTGCTGTTATAGGTCAGTCTGGTAGCAGAGCCGCCCCCAGCCGACATCACAAAAACATCCAGATTCCCATGTCTGTCGCTAGAAAAAGCGATCTTCTCACCGTCGGCACTCCAGACAGGAGAACATTCATAACTGTCCTGCGTGGTCAGTTGAACAGCCGTCCCACCATTGGCTGATACTTTATAAATATCTCCTTTGTAGCAAAAGAGAACCTGTGAACCGTCAGGGCTAACCTGAACATCCCTCAGCCAAAGCGGCATAATAGCCTGACTCGCATTTGCCTGAAGTGTTAAACCTGCGAAAAATGCCGTCAGTGCAGCAACAAGAAACTGTTTTTTATTCATAATCTATATTTATTTGAGTTTTCAATCTATACCATATTGTCTGCAAGATACCCCGCATGGAGAGATAAACCACTTGTGCCAGCCATAATCCATGATTATTCATCACACTTACCGTCAGCCCATATACAGCAAAGAAGACGAGAGCAGAAAGGAATGACGATACAAGCATGCCTCGTGTAGCCGTCATGCCGATGAAGACACCATCCCAGATAAAGGCGACACAACCCGCTATCGGGATGAGCCAAGCCCAGAAGAGATAGTCGCCTGCCGTCTCCAGCACTTGAGGCTCGTCTGTCAGCAATCCGACAATCCAGCGCCCCCCTATTATATATAATAAGGTGTAAGCCGTTGTCACTATGATCATCCACATCCAGAGTCGTCGCAGTATCTCGTGGAAGGCTGTGCCGTTATGTGCCCCGTATGCTCTGCCGCACAGTGCCTCACCAGCATAGGCAAAGCCGTCCATAAAATAGGAGAAGAACAGATAGAGTTGCAGCAGCACGGTATTCACGGAGAGAATCACAGCCCCTTGACGGGCACCTGCCGAGGTAAAGAAGAGATTCACTGCTACGAGACAGAGGGTACGGAGGAAGATGTCGCGATTGACGGTGAGAAATGAGAAATGAGGAATGAGAAATGAGAAATGATGATTACCTGTTGAACGAAAATAGCCCGATAGCCTGCCATAGTATTTCCGCAGCAATCCCAGTGCCATCAGCAGTCCGGCATACTGCGCTATCACCGTGCCTAAGGCCACTCCCTCAATTTTCATGCCGAAGCCATAGACCAGCGTCAGCGAAGCCAGTATATTCACGATGTTCTGCATGATGCTGATAAACATCGGAATCCGCGTGTTCTGCATACCGATATACCAGCCCATCAGACAGAACAGCGTGAGAGAGGCTGGTGCACCCCAGATGACAATATAGAAATAGGTAGTCGCAAAAGGTACCACATCCGCCGTTGGTCCTATCAGCCAGAACATCAACCACTTGAGTGGCACTTGCAATACCATTAGCAACAGGGCAATTCCCAGAGCCACCACTGCCGAACGTACCAGTATTCTTGTGACTTCCGTCAGATCCCTGCGCCCCAAAGCCTGTGCCGTCAAGCCACTACTGCCCATACGGAGAAAGCCGAAGAGCCAGTAGACCAGATTGAAGATCATCGATCCCACTGCCACCGCTCCGATGTAGACAGGACTACCCATGTGGCCCACGATGGCTACATCGATCATCCCCAGCAACGGCACTGTAATGTTCGACACGATGCTCGGCAATGCTATCTGTAATATCTGACGGTCACGGATGTTCATCTCGGGTGCAAAGATACGATTTTTCTCTTAATTATTTGGTTTCTTCCCAGTTTATTTGTATCTTTGCACCGTCATCAATCATTAATAATTAACTGCCTTATGAAAAAGAAACTATTTTTGTTGTTAACGCTTGCGTTCGCCCTGAGTACAAGTATGTTTGCCCAAACCGAACCGACTGTCCTCGAAGAAGGCGGATCAGGCCCTTACAAAGCCGTGATGTACGAAGTGGAAGGCTTCAAGGAACATACTATCTTCGCTCCAAAGGATCTCTCCGTGTTTAACGCCAAGAAAGCCCTGCCAGTACTCGTATGGGGTAATGGTGGATGCGCCAACTCACCACGTGGACATGAGAAGTTCCTCAACGACATCGCCTCCTATGGCTACCTCGTGCTGGCAACTGGTATCATGCCGAAGGCAGACGCACCTCGAGGGATGGGCGGTATGGGACGCGGCAGTCAGTCGCGCTCAGAACAGCAGGTAGAGTCGATGGACTGGGCTTTCGCACAGAATGCCGATAAGAACAGTCCGTTCTACCAGAAGATTGACACCAAGAACATCTGTATCTCAGGTATGTCGTGTGGTGGCTTGCAGGCACTCTTCAACTGCTTCGACCCACGCGTCACCTCTATCATGATCTGCAATAGCGGACTCTTCGATCAGGTGGAAGACGAGGGCAACGGTGGTGCCCCAGGTACCCCACGTCGGATGAGTGGCGGTGCCCCACGGATGGGAGGAATGCCCAGTGTCGCCAAGTCGAAACTGAAGGAGATTCACTGTCCCATCATCTATATCCTCGGTGGTGAGACGGATATCGCCTACAACAATGGTATGGACGACTTCAAGCGGATTGACCACGTGCCAGCCATTGCTTGTAACCTGCCCGTAGGACACGGAGGCACCTACAACCAGCCCAATGGTGGTGAGTTTTCCATCGTGGCACGTGCCTGGCTCGACTGGCAACTCAAAGGCAACCAGGAAGCATCAAAGATGTTCGTTGGCGACAGCCCAGCCATCCTGCAGCGTAAGGACTGGACCTTGGAAAAGAATGCCAAAGTAAAATAAACCAGCAAGCCATATAAAAAGAACTCACTGAGGACAGCCCCAGTGAGTCTTTTTTTATTACCAATTCTTCCGAACGCCCTGCCACTCGGGGAATTTCATCTTTAAGTATTCGTCGTCGAGGAAGAGGGCGGACTGGCCTACCTGGCCCTTCAACTGCCAGTCGAGCCATTTTATCACTGCCTTGGCATAGTTGCCACCATATTTCTCATAATAGGTGCCGCTGTGACCATCCTTTGAGTTCAGCATCACCACAGGAATATTGTCGGCAATGCGCTCGTAGTCCTTCTGTGCATTAGCATAGGCAATGTCGCCAGGGCCGCCAATCATATAGAACATCGGGGTATGGAGGTTTTTCAGGTTCTCTTTCGTGGTACCCATCATCTCCATATCACCGATACCTGAGTTCAGCATCACACAAGTCTTGATACGGGGATCATAGGCAACACCCAGCACCTGGGCACCTCCACAAGACTGTCCCATCGCTGCCACATGATCCAGAGCAAGACAATGGTAGTACTCCGAGCCCTGGGTAGCATTCTGCTCTGTCAACCAGTCGAGCACCTCCAGCAGCATCTTCGGATAAGTGCGGAATGGCGGGGTCTCAGGCTGCTTGGCTTTCTTATTCTTCTTGGCAGCCTTTGCTGCCTGCTCACGCTGTCGGGCCTGCTCCTCTTGTTGAACCTTCTTCTCTTCGGCAGTCATCGGCAGGATCTTCTCACCATTCGCCATAATCACATCACCCTTGGTTTCAGGATAAGCGGACTTCAAGACACCCCTCCACTGTGCCATCACATCGGCTTCGTCGTACGGACCGATGGCTGCTGCCACATAACCGTAGGAGGCCACCTCGCTCAGCAACAGGCGCATCTCCACATTGTTGTTGAAACAGGCACCGTTGGCATAGACGATCACAGGCAGAGCCCCCTGCTTCGCCACCACCTCTTTCAGGTTCTGAGGGCGATACACCGTGAAACTAGGACAGGAGGCATCTCCCACCACTTCCGACTTGAACGGGCCTGTACCACCTTCTTCCACTACTTGTCTTTTCTCTGTCTGGGCATTCATCCCCACACTCATAGCGACCATCATCGCTGTCAATAACCATTTTTTCATACTTGATATAATTTGTTGATCACACATTTCCGATGCAAAGATAAAGTAAAAATTCGAGTTTGCGAAAAGAAAACACATTTTTTCTTGTCAATCATATCAGCAGGAAATAAGATAGTTCAGAAAGATTTAGGTTCTTTAAGAAAAAGCATTACTTTTGCAGCAAATTTCAGGGTCACTTGCAAAAGCCTGTGTTTAAATACATTCATTCGTCTATATGTCATCCCCCGTCGGGGTAAAGTTAGCCCAAAATCTGGGGCATGTCTATGCACACCGGGCAGAAGTATGCCTTGAATCTGGGGCACGTTTATGCACACCGGGCAGAAATATGCCCTGAATCTGGGGCAAGATATTCTGACCTCGGAAAAGTATGCCCTGAATCTGGGGCACGTTTATGCCCCCTGTGCATAAGTATGAACCGGATTCAGGGCAAGGTTTACCCCCCCCTGGGGATGGCTTGCCCGAAATCTCAGGCATAATAATACGAGTTCGGAATGGCTTTCTTTGCTTCTTGGTAGGTAAATAGTGCAGACATCGTATTTATCATGAATATAGCAAATAGAAAGTAAACGACTAACATTTTATCAATTGTTAGTCGATTTTGATAAATTGTTAGTCGATTTTTCTTTTAATTTGGCAAAATTATGAGAATTATCACTAAATTTGCATCCATAATCAAGTTAAAACATTAAAACAAATAGTTATGAGAACAATTCTACGTAAGACTTTTCTTCTGTCAGTAATGACAGTTTTCGCCATCAGCACAGCGATGGCACAGCCTAAATCAAATGATATTGAACCAGGTAGCAAAGGCGAACTGCCCGCTCTGCCTGATCCTCCCTCATCTGTAGATAATGTTCTGCCCATTCTACAACTCGAGATGGTGACCGGTGAGTATCTCTTATCTGGCACTTTTTACAATCAGATACTATTAAGGTTCCCAGAGGCCAGCACTCTTGGTGGGGATTATTATGAACTCGAGTATAAATCCTCACGTGAGGATGATTATTGGAAAAGATACACTGACAGTGATGAGACTCGTTCGTATAGATTTGAAGGAGACAATGCTGCCCTGATCCTAGGATACCATATTGACTATGGTGCGAATGAGTTCCGGCTCTATCTTTATGATGAAGAAGGGGAGGAACGCACATTAAAGGGGATATCTAACGTGGTGACATTCCCATATGTTGCTCCTCTACATTGTTTCTTGGAAACATTGGATCATAGTTGGGCTATTTTTGTCGGTGCAGGGATTCCGCTCTACAATTGCAAGGCATATGTGGCCAAATTTGATGAAGAAAATAAAAAGCACGAATATGATGAAAACTGTGAATATTATGTCTATCAATGGTACCGGCGCAATCCGAATACTTACGAAATGACACTGATTCAAGGTGAAACAGGAAAAGTATATACCCCGACGATAGAGGATGTGGGTTACGAGATTGTCAAGGTGGTTATGGGCGATAACCAGAACTTGGGCTTTTATGGTGCCTTCTGTGACGGTATCGTGAAAATGCCTATCGAAGCATCAATTGAATATATTGACAGGGATGGATTTGTGCTCAATACTTCCTATGTGCTTCCTAATGGAGGAAAGGGATTGTGCTATTCTGCTGAGCCTGGTAATCCCGACAGCGAGTCTATTCCTTTCCCAGAAGGTTCTATCCGGGAATTGAAGCCAGGACAATATGCAGTCAGCATGAAAAAAGAACAGTATGAAGGTCGTGAACTGCGCTACGAAGATGACCGTTATAGAGTCTCCTTCCTTTATGAATTCCCTGATTGGCAAAATGACGGTGAGATAAAGACGACATATCGCGAAGCACAGATCATGCCAGACCGTTATCAAGCCCCACTCATGGTTAAGACACTCTGTGGTGAAGAGGTGGTTAATGGCACTGTGGATATTATTGGAAAGAACTGGGAAGACAAGTTGGAGGTCGTGGCTACTATGACGACAGAAGAATTGCAGTCAGAGGAACTTCTTCTCCCAGCAGCCCAACAGTATTACGTCAAGATTCGCAAGACCGACAATACCCTTGAGACATACTATCCAAACGCTCTGTCATGGGAGGATGCAAAGCCAATAGAGCCTAAGATGTATGATGGCTCAGACAACTGGCACGTTACCACAGCACTCATTGAGGTACAACCAGGATTTGAACCTCTTCAGGGTAAGGGTAAGATCAAAGGTAAGATCACTAAATCTAATAATTCCGCAAGAGCAAAGATACAGAAGGCAGAAGGAGAAGAGACGATCTATTCCGTCTATCTCAAAGACAATAGCAACAGTAAACTCATTGCAATGACAGAGACAGACGCTGAGGGCAACTATCTATTCGAGAATGTGCCAGTAGGCAGTTATTCTGTCATTCCAAATGTTGAAGGATACAAAGCAGAAACAGCGGCATCCACACAGGCAACAATTACTGAAGAGAATCTTGATGCAGATGTTGACTGCGTCATGATTGAGGTCGATGCATCAGAGATTTTCCCAGATGAGAAGGATGAACTCTTGCTTGGTGATGCCGATAAGAACGGAAGCGTTGATACGAAGGATATCACTGTGATTCTTGACTATCTAATGGACAAGAAACCAGATACATTCAGTTTTGAAAATGCTGACGCAAATAGTGACAAGGTTGTGAATGTCGCTGACATCATACAGATAGTAAACATCATTTTAAACAAATAATAAAAAAACTAATTGGATTAATTTGACACAGGTGGCAGGCAGTGATGCCCGCCCCTGTTTTTTATGGAGAAAAGCCAAATATTTTTGGTTTTCTACTCACTTATTTGTATCTTTGCAGGCTGATGAGTATTCTTATTGTAGTAATAGTCTATTTTGCCGTGCTTTTCGGCATCAGTCGTCTGACCAGCAGGAAGGCCGACAACGAGACATTCTATCGTGCCAACCGCAGGGCACCTTGGTATATGGTTGCCTTTGGGATGGTGGGGGCATCGATCTCGGGTGTCACCTTCGTCTCTGTGCCAGGAATGGTGCTCTCTTCACAGATGACCTATTTGCAGATGTGTCTGGGATTCATCGTGGGTTATCTGGTGATTGCCTTTGTGCTATTACCGCTTTATTATCGTCTGAATCTCACGAGCATCTACACCTATTTAGGGCAACGGCTTGGAGAGCGTTCTTATCTGACGGGAGCCAGTTTCTTCCTGTTGTCGAAGATGACGGGGGCGGCAGTCAGGTTCTATGTAGTGTGCATCATCTTGCAGCAGTTCGTGTTCGAGCCAGCAGGTATTCCTTTTGTAATCAACGTGGCAGCGATGGTGCTGCTGATATGGCTCTACACACGACGTGGAGGCATTGGCACACTGGTGTTTACAGATACCTTCCAGACACTCTGTCTGTTTACGGCCCTGATTCTGATCATCCTGTCGGTGGTCTCTCACCTGAACCTCACCCTCAGCGAGGCAGTCAAGGTGGTAGCAGACAGTCCGATGAGTCGTATCTTCGTGTTTGACGACTGGCTGTCGCCCCAGCACTTCTGGAAACAGTTCCTGAGTGGTGCCTTTATCGCCATCGTGATGACGGGACTGGATCAGGATATGATGCAGAAGAACCTGACTTGCAAGACGTTGCGCGATGCTCAGAAGGATATGTGTTCGTATGGGGTGGCCTTTGTGCCAGCGAATATGCTGTTTCTCTTTCTTGGCGTGCTACTGACGATGGTTCTCGGCACAGGTTTTAAAGGCGATGAACTCTTGCCTACCTATATCCAAGGCACCACCACCGCCTCCTCACTTTTCACTTTTCACTCTTCCCTTCTCCACTTCTTCATCCTCGGCATTGTGGCAGCCTCGTTTTCGAGTGCCGACTCTGCCCTGACCTCGTTAACAACCTGTTTTTGTGTGGATATCCGCAGACAGCCTCATGATGAATCACTACGAAAAAGGACGCATATCGCTATGTGTTTCTTCTTCATGCTGTTCATCATCTTGTTCCGTCAGATCAACTCCACCTCGCTCATCGACGCAATCTATATTCTGGCCAGTTATACATACGGACCGTTGCTTGGACTGTTTGTCTTCGGGCTTTTCACAAAGAGGCAGCCCCAAGACAGACTGGTGCCATATCTCTGCATCGCCTCGCCCTTGCTCTGCTATGGACTTGATGTGACAGCACAGCAACTGTGGGGCTATCATTTCGGGTATGAACTGCTGATGCTGAACGGGTTGTTGACATTCGGAGGACTGTTTCTGTCGAGCAGGAAATAACTGTTTCTGACATTCGGATTACATGGATTATCAGGATTATTTCGCCTTTTTCGTGAAAAAACCATCCTTATCATCCATATAATCCGTGTTTTTTTGTACCTTTGCACCCAAAAATCAGACAATATGAATATTGAAGCATTGATTAGCAAGGCAGCAGGCGAAGCCGTAAAGGCACTCTACGGGATGGAAGCATCCGAGAAGATGTTGCAGTTGCAGAAGACGAGAAGTGAGTTTGAAGGTAACCTGACATTGGTGGTGTTCCCCTTTGTTAAAGTTGCCAAGAAGAGTCCTGAGCAGACAGCCCAGGAGATTGGCGAATATCTGGTACAGAACTGCTCCGCCATCGAGAAATATAATGTGGTGAAGGGATTCCTGAACCTGAGCATCGGCGACGGTGCTTGGTTGCAGTTGCTTGAAGCCATCGACAAGGACGAAAACTTCGGCATGAAACAAGCCACAGACGACTCGCCTCTCGTGATGATAGAATATTCGTCGCCCAACACCAACAAGCCCCTGCACCTCGGACATGTACGCAATAACCTTTTAGGTTGGTCTTTGGCTCAGATCATGGAAGCCAACGGCAATAAGGTTGTGAAGACCAACATCGTGAACGATCGTGGTATCCATATCTGTAAGTCGATGTTGGCCTGGCTGAAATGGGGCAACGGTGAGACACCAGAGTCAAGCGGCAAGAAAGGTGACCACCTGATTGGCGACTACTATGTGGCCTTCGACAAGCATTATCGTGAGGAAATCAAGGAATTGGTGGCTCAAGGTATGGACGAAGAAAAGGCCAAGCAGGAGGCACCGCTTATTAAGAAAGCCCACGAGATGCTGGTGAAATGGGAACAGAACGACCCTGAGGTTCGTGCCTTGTGGGAGAAGATGAACAACTGGGTGTATGCCGGCTTCGACGAGACCTACAAGAAGATGGGTGTCTCGTTTGATAAGATCTACTATGAGAGTCAGACCTACCTGAAGGGTAAGGCGAAGGTGGAGGAAGGACTTGCCAAAGGACTCTTCGAACGTCACGAGGACAACTCGGTTTGGGCAGACCTTACCAACGAAGGACTGGATCAGAAACTGTTGTTGCGCTCTGATGGCACCAGCGTCTATATGACGCAGGATATCGGTACTGCTGAGATGCGTTTCCAGGACTATCCCATCGATAAGATGATCTATGTGGTGGGCAATGAGCAGAACTACCATTTCCAGGTGCTCTCCATCCTGTTGGATCGCCTGGGCTTTAAGTGGGGCAAGGAACTGGTGCATTTTTCCTATGGTATGGTGGAACTGCCCAATGGTAAGATGAAGAGTCGTGAGGGTACGGTAGTGGATGCCGATGACCTGATGCAGTTGATGGTGGAAGATGCCTACAAGACCTCGATGGAACTGGGCAAATTCGACGATATGACAGAAGATGAGCGTCGTGAGATAGCCCGTATCGTGGGTATGGGTGCCTTGAAGTACTTCATCTTGAAGGTGGATGCCCGCAAGAACATGCTCTTCAATCCGGAGGAGAGTATCGACTTCAATGGCAATACAGGACCGTTTATCCAGTATACCTATGCCCGTATCCGTTCGATTCTTCGCAAATTTTCCGGAAGTCCGGTTCTTCCAGAAAAACCGGTTCTTCTCTCAGAAAAGGAGGTCGAGTTGATTCAGAAGATGAACGAGTTCGGTGCTGCCGTAGAACAGGCAGGCAAGGACTATTCACCCTCAGGCATTGCCAATTATTGCTATGAATTGACGAAAGTCTTCAATCAGTTCTATCACGACTACTCCATCCTCAACGAGCCCGACGAACAGAAGAAACTCTTCCGTCTGGTACTGGTTAAGAATGTCGCCAAAATCATCAAGAACGCTATGGGACTCCTGGGCATCGAAGTGCCAGAAAGGATGTAATTATGCAGAACCCGCCAGATTATCGCCATGATACGGTGCTGCCCCTGCCGATGGAGGTGAGGGCAGATGCCTGGGCAGTGGATGCGGCTTGTTCAGGGAATCCTGGACCGATGGAGTATCAGGCTATTGATCTACAGACGGGCTATCGGGTTTTCCATTTCGGGCCTATTCATGGCACGAATAATATCGGTGAATTCCTCGCTATTGTGCATGCCTTGGCGCTCTGCTGGAACCAGGGCCTCCACAACAAGACAATCTATTCGGACTCCTACAACGCCATCCTCTGGGTCAACAAGCGCAAGTGCAAGACAAAATTGGAGCGCACACCTCAGACAGAACAACTCTATCAGATTATCGTCCGAGCAGAGAACTGGCTTAACACCCATAATTACAGAAACCCCATCATCAAATGGGAAACCTCGAAATGGGGTGAGGTGCCTGCCGACTTCGGCAGGAAATAAGGTAGAATGGCTAGGCAATCCTAGGAAAACCTAGGATAGCCTAGAAAAACCTAGGCCTTTCTATAAAGGATAATCTGATTATCGCCATAAGATTTACTCTCGATGACTGCGGCATTGGCAGGAATCTGTGGGGCTCTGGTGCCACCAGAGACTGTCATCGTAGTATTCGTCTCCACACGGATTTCATCCCAAAGGTTTTGCACCAAGAAAGAACGGAGTGTCTGAGCACCACCCTCCACAATCAACGACTGTATATTCTGGGAATGAAGACTCTCCAGATTCAACGGATGAGCCCTGTCGATCACCAACCGTTTCGGATTCGGGCCTTTCCACTCGCGGACAGTCAGTTGGGGATGGTCTCTCTCTTCTGTGACTCGTCCCACGAGGATAGCATCCTCCTCAGCACGGAGTTTATGGGAGAGCATCTTCGTGAAGGCACTAGATATCTGAGTCGGCTTGTGATGATCGTCGATAAAGCCATTGGCTGTCTGGGCCCATTTCAGGATGATATAAGGACGTTTTTCCCGATGGAACGTGAAAAAACGATGATTGAGGACCTTGCATTCCTCTTCGAGTACACCCACATTCACCTCGATACCTGCCTCACGGAGTTTCAGGATACCTCGACCCTGTACCTCAGCAAACTCATCGATACAACCCACCACCACACGGCGCACCCCCTTCTTGATAATCAGGTCGGCACAGGGAGGCGTCTTACCATAGTGTGAACAGGGTTCCAACGAGACATAAATGGTAGACTCTGGCAGCAGAGCCTCATCCTCACGTCGCACAGAGGCAAAGGCATTCACCTCAGCATGTCCCTCGCCACAGCGCACATGATACCCCTCACCGATAATCCGTCCGTCAGCACTTACTATCACTGCCCCCACCATCGGGTTGGGCTTCGCATTCTGCTGGCCATTCTTAGCCAACTGGATGCAGCGTCGCATAAACCTCTCATCGTCAGTCATCATACACAAATCGTTTTAACTTTGCAAAAATAATCATTTTCCACCATATTTGCAAATAATCTCATTTTTTTATCGTAACTTTGTCGCCAAAACACAGATGGAGATACGTCCGATAGCCTATTTCCGCTCACCGATGACGTCGAAATTCGGCATTCCACGACAGAGCGGACTCGTCAGTGAACTGACGGGTAGCATTGTCTTTGAACCCCGTTACCGGAAAATGGAAGCCATACGGGGATTAGAAGACTTTGACTATCTGTGGCTGATCTGGGAGTTCTCTGCCAATGCCCCCTCTGAGAGTCTGACGGTACGTCCTCCGAGACTGGGAGGCAACAAGCGGATGGGAGTCTTTGCCACCCGTTCGCCTTTCCGTCCTAATAACCTCGGACTTTCCTGTGTCAGTATCGACAGAATTGAGGAGGACCAGAAACTGGGCCCCGTCATCTATGTGAAAGGGGCAGACCTGATGGACGGCACACCCATCTACGACATCAAGCCCTATGTCACCTATGCAGACAGTCATCCGGAAGCCCGTAGCGGATTTGTGGATGAGTCAGACTGGCAGGAGTTGGAGGTGGTGATCCCTGAGGCTGTCTCAAAATTGTTTGCTGCCGATGAAATAACCTCTTTGAAAAAGATTCTTGCCCTCGATCCCCGTCCTCATTATCAGGAGGATCCAGAGCGTCTCTATGGGATGCCTTACGGTGGTTATGATGTCCGTTTCAAGGTCGTTGGGAAAGTGCTGACTGTTGTAGATTGTATTTGATGATGGATTACGAAACACTCTGGCGCAGACTGACCCCACTATACGATATTGGCGAGGCAAAAGCCCTCATCCGTTGGGTACTCGAAGTACGTTTCGGCCTGTCGATGGCAGACATCCTTTGCGGCAAAGTAAACGAACTATCTGCCGATGACCAGAAGGAACTGAATTCCATCATACAAAGACTCGAAAAGGGAGAGCCTGTACAATATATAATAGGTGTTGCAGATTTCTGCGGACGACAGTTCCATGTGGCGCCTGGGGTATTGATCCCAAGACCAGAAACAGAAGAACTCTGCCGTTGGATAACACAGGGGGATGCCTCTTCTGTGTTATCTGTCCTCGATATCGGAACAGGCAGCGGATGTATCGCCATCACACTGGCAATGGAGATGCCTGAGGCAAAAGTGACAGCGTGGGATATTTCCGACGAGGCATTAGGCATCGCCCAAGAGAATGCCCAAGCCCTTGGTGCTAATGTGTGCTTTGAGCGACAGGACATCCTTAACATTCCTCCTGACTCCTGTCTCCTGACTCCTGACTCCTGCTACGATCTCATCGTGAGCAATCCGCCCTATATCCAACCGAAAGAGAGCGATGGAATGGCAAAAAATGTACTCGACTATGAGCCTCACCAAGCCCTTTTTACACCAGATGACCAGCCCATCATCTTCTATCAGCGCATCGGAGACTTTGCCTGGCAGCATCTCAAGACAGGGGGAGCACTCTATTTCGAACTCAACCCACTGACTGCCCACGAGGTCAGCGATTACCTGCACCAACTCGGATTCTCAGAGATTGAGATCCGTCAGGATCAGTTTGGCAAACAACGATTCCTTAAAGCCACTAAGATATGAAAAAAGAAACCACAGAACAAGAGGCCTACCTGCAATTAGCAGCCATCTGTGCCCAGGCAGAGCACTGCCAACAGGAGATGCGTGACAAGATGAAGCGCTGGGAAATGGCTCCTGAAGTCCAGGAACGAGTCATTGCCCGTCTGATCAAAGAACGCTATATCGACGACGAACGCTATGCCCGAGCCTTTGTGAAAGACAAGATACGCTACAACAAATGGGGTCGCCGGAAGGTACAGCAAGGACTCTGGATGAAACACATTGATGACGACATCCAACAACGTGTACTTAGCGAGGTGGATGATACAGAATACCTTGCAGTCCTAAAACCCCTACTGAAACAAAAGGCGAAGAGCATCAAGGCAGAAAACGACTATGAACTCACTCGGAAACTCGTCCGCTTTGCCTTAGGACGGGGCTTCACCTACGATATCATCCGCCAATGCCTCGACGTGGATGATGAAATGATTCCTGACGATGAAACCGATTAGTTTCTGGAGTAGCCTACTCGACCTTATCTCACCTCGGACTTGCGTGGTCTGTGGGCAACGGCTCTCTGTCTCTGAGGAAACCATCTGTAGCAAATGCAACCTCCATCTGCCTCGTACAGGTTTCCAACTGGATCCCTATGAGAACATCATGGCTAAGATTTTTTGGGGTCAGGTTCCCATAGAACGTGCAACAGCGCTCTTCTACTATGAACCCCATGCTGAGACAGCCAACATCCTCTACGAAATGAAATACAAGAACCACCCGGAGATTGGTGAGGTGATGGGGCGTCTGATGGCCCGTGAACTGCAAATGAGCAATTTCTTCGAGGGTATCGATGGCATCATACCTGTTCCCCTCGCCAAAAAGCGCCAGCGCCAGCGAGGCTATAATCAGAGCCACGAACTGGCCAAGGGCATCAGTGAGATCACGGGCCTCCCTATATATAATAAGGTGGTGAGACGAACCGTGTTCGAAGGCAGCCAGACCAGCCTGGGGCGTTGGGAGAGAAACGAAAACGTGGAACATGTCTTTGAACTGAAGGATGCCCCCACCGTTCAAGGTAAGCACTTACTCCTCGTCGATGATGTAGTCACCACAGGTGCCACCATCATTGCCTGTGCCAAAGAACTCTGTAAGGCTGGTGGTGTCCGTATCAGTGTCCTCTCCCTCGGCCTTGCCAAAAACTGATTAAGTCTTGAGGACTTGTGTGTCAACAAAGCCATTCAGAGAATTTCAATCATCTAATAATCAAATAATTGCGTTTTCAAACTGTGTCAATTTCTCATAGCCTCTTGACAAGAGGTTTTTTGTTTTGTATCTTTGCAGCAGCAAACTTAAAAACAAAACGATTATGACAAGAGGAAAATCTATTTGCAAGGTGTTGGTAAGTCTTTTTATTGTGCTTGCCTGTAATGAGCCAGAAGTGATGGCGCAAACTTTTACCATTCCATATCGTCCTGATTTCGTAGATGAAGACAGAGTGTATGATGTTGTGGATCAAATGCCTCAGTTTCCTGGTGGACATGAGAAACTAAAGGAGTTTATAGAGAAAAACAGGCGATACCCCAAATCTCTACAAGACCGAGGTATTCAGGGTCGGGTGGTCGTTACTTTTGTGGTGAAAAAGACAGGTAGGATTTCACATGCAAAGGTGGCCAGAGGTGTGGATCCTGCATTAGACAGAGAAGCACTTCGTGTTGTAAGGAAAATGCCCCAATGGATTCCAGGGAAAATGGGTGGGAAGAATGTTGATGTAAAATATACGATACCTGTTGATTTCAGACTTCATTAGTGCGGAGGATAGCAATATCTATTTTCTTGTTGAGCCTGCTCTTAGTGCTGCGGATGGCTTGTTCCGAACAACAGAAAGAGTGGGCTTTTTGTTTGTCATTCTTGCCAAAATACTCCATGATGCAGAAGAATGTTTCCTTAGGGGTGAGCGACGAGGAGGCTTTGCCAAGGGTATTGGCAAGGACGGAATCAACCATCGGGAGAGTGTTGAGCACAGCCTGTTCTTCTTGTTTGCCCATCTGACTGATGTTTTGGTCGTTGATGATGGCAAAGAGTACGTCGATACCCATCTTGGTCTCACCTATTTGCAACTGCTGGTGACTTTCTTCTTCCACATCTGCGGATGAGGTGGTTTCAGACAGACGCAGCAACTCATCCTTCAGTTCCTGTCTGACAGAAGTGATACGCTGGCGATACAGACGACTGAGTGATTTCGTGCGATGAAAATACCAGAACCCGAGACCTCCAAGCAAGAGCAGAAGCATCAGGATGGCAAGGATATAGGACTGTTGCTGTCGGCCCGCCTTCTTTTGTTCCACCTGCAACTGCACATCCATTACATTCACATACACATCAGGGGAGATGCTCTGCATCAACAATTGTAATTCCTCTTGTTTGCCTTCCCGATAATAGATGTAACAAAGCAGAGTGAGGGCACCACACTCCAGCGTGGAGTCCTGACTCAGCATAAACGAACGATAGGCGTAGGTCTCTGCCTTCGAAAGAGAGTCGCTGAACAACTCCTGATATGCCCACTGCTGATAGACGGCAGCACTATCCTCACCCTCTTCCGATATGGAAAGGGTGGATGCCTTTTCGTTTGTCTGGCAGGCTGTCATCAGACAGAGTGCGCTCAATAAAATGGTTGCAAGTCGCTTCATTTGGTTGCAAAGATACGAATAATTCGATTAAGTGAGTACAAAAAAATGAATTTTTAATGTCGAACGTGAGAATTATATTCAATAAGTGAGAAGAAAACCAAAATATATTTGAGTTTTCTCGAGTGTGAATATCTTAGGCGAAGCCAAAGATACACAGAATTTCTGAAACCTCCAAATCAATCTTGTGTCAATAGTTGATGCGAATGAAAAATAATCAACTGATAGTCAGTTGCTTGTGCATACAAAATGTGTCAACATCCAAACCCCTATTGCAAGATGCCGGAATCTGTTGTATCTTTGCAGTGACGTACTTATCAATCAGTAGTGTTAATCCGATAAGTTTGAATCTAACAAATGGAGCCGCCAAGTGGTGCGAGGGCAGTTGCAGACACTTGACGACTCTTTTTTTAACGTGATAAAATGGTTTTAGATAGTGGCGCCAGCACCGTTGCGAGGATCCTTCAGAACAGATTCCACCATACTGGAATCGAAGGCCTTATAGTTATAAGAAGGCACGAACTGCCCCCATTCACCCTGTGACAACTCCACGTCGTCTATTCCCAGACAATCCACAACCTTAATGTTGAAATCCTTATCGCCACGCCAGTCTTTCAAAGCGTTCTGCTTTGCCTTTTCTGACGTGAAGGCACATTTCTCCACATAGATATTGGAATAGACGCCATAACCTATGCAATAATTATAGTCATTACCGTCATAAAGGCAGTTGACCACATGTACTTTTCCAAAGCGGACACGCGGACAGCGCTCCACACATCCCTCTCCCCACCAGCAGCAGATAAACGTACAGTTGAGGTGTCCTTCATCTAAGTCGGCTGTGTTGTTGCTGTTGCCTATCAGGTTGCAGTTACGGTGGTCACTACTTCCGCCACTGCCTCCCTCCAATGGTTCAATGAGGTAATGGAATCGCGTCCAACTGACGCAGATACTGTCAGAGCCTTCCACGATGTCGAAATTGCCGTCGATGCCATCCTGTATGTCACAATGGTCCACCCACACGTTCTTTGCGCCAACCAGGCTGATATTATCGCTGTAGTTGGCATCTATATCATAGGCTCCTGGGCCGCACAGGGTCAGGTTGCGGATAATGACATTCCTACTGCCATTCAGCAGGAAGATACCGGCATTCTCATTGCGGTTGAGGTTACTGATGGTGGCTCCTGAGAGACCGAGAATCGTCTTGTTGGAACCTACGGAAAGCATCTTGTCGATAGAGATGTGGCCCTGCACATACACGGTTGCGGGATCGGTACCACTCACTGCTGCTGCCAGTTGATCGGCGGTGGTTACCAAGATGATGTTCTGGCAGTTGCCACCAGTTGTGTTTTCTCCGAAGCCTATTGGCTTGAGACTGTCGTAGGTCGATGGGAGGGCGGGATCCTCTGCCGGATTATCGTCATTAGAGCAGGAAGAGAGTGAAAAAGACACAGCAAGCAGGATGCCTACAAGTAATAGATTGTAGTGTTGATGATTGTGGTTAATAAACATACGCATAACATTTAAATTAGTAATTAATGACAAAGGTACAAAAAAAAGTGGATTGAAAAAAGAAAAGTGATTAAAAAAATGTAAATACTCAGATAATTTGCTTATCTTTGCACCCAAATATATAATAAGGTATGAATATCAAGAATCAATTAGCCCGAAAACTGATGGACATCAAAGCCATCAAGTTGCAGCCAAACGACCCGTTTACGTGGGCCTCAGGCTGGAAGTCACCCATCTATACAGACAACCGCAAGACGCTGTCGTTCCTTGATGTGCGTTCGTTTGTAAAACTCGAACTCTGTCACGCCATTCAGGAGAATTTCCCTGAGGCAGAGGCAGTGGCAGGAGTCGCCACCGGAGCCATTGCACAGGGTGCGTTGGTGGCAGACCAGTTGGGCTTGCCCTTCTCGTATGTCCGTCCGAAGCCGAAGGATCACGGTATGGGCAACCAGATAGAGGGTGAGATCAAGAAAGGCGCCAAGGTTGTGGTGGTAGAAGATCTGATCTCTACTGGCGGTTCGTCGCTGAAGGCCGTGGCAGCCCTGCGGGAATACGGCGTAGAGGTAGTAGGCATGGTAGCCTCGTTCACCTATGGTTTCCCTGTGGCAGAGCAGGCTTTCGAGGAGGCAGGAGTGAAACTCATTACCCTCACCGACTACAACCATGTGGTGGAGGAAGCCGCCAAGACCGGTTATATAAAGGAAGAGGAAAAGGCCATACTCGCCGAATGGCGCAAGAGCCCTTCCACCTGGAAGCAATAATTTTCAATTTTCCATTCTCAATTTTCAATTATCATTATGGGATTATTCGGAAGTGAAAGCAAATTCGAGAGTAGCGTAAAACAGATTCCCTACCCTCAACAGGCTGTCTATCGGAACATCAGCGACTTGCGCAATCTGGAAAAAGTACAGGATCGCGTGCCACAAGACAAAGTCAATGATTTCAAATACGACGAGGATACCGTCAGTCTCAACGTATCTCCTGTGGGAGAACTGAAACTCCGCATCTGCGATCGAGAGGAGCCGAAGTGTGTGAAGTTCGAGACGGTGCAGTCGCCAGTACCCTTCAACGTATGGATCCAGGTGCTGCCCGTCGACGAGAACAACTCGAAGATGAAAGTGACGGTAAAGGCAGAACTCAACCCCTTCATCAAAGGCATGCTTGAAAAGCCCCTGCAAGACGGCGTGGAGAAGATCGCCGATGCCCTCGCACAAGTACAGTATACCTAGGATCTCCTAGGCAATCCTAGGCAATCCTAGGCAATCCTAGGAAGTCTTAAAAACCAATACAACATGAAACTCTGGGAAAAAAACTTTGAGATCAACAAGGAGATAGAGCGCTTCACCGTCGGACGGGACCGCGAGATGGATCTCTATCTGGCCAAGTACGACGTATTAGGTTCTATGGCCCATATCACGATGCTCGAAAGTATCGGTCTGTTGGAAAAAGACGAACTGACACAGTTGCTGGCTGAGTTGAAGACTATCTACCACCTGGCAGAGCGTGGCGAGTTTGTCATCGAGGACGATGTGGAGGATGTGCACTCCCAGGTGGAGATGCTCCTCACCCGCAAACTCGGCGACATGGGTAAGAAGATCCACTCTGGCCGCAGCCGCAATGATCAGGTACTTGTAGACCTCAAACTCTTTACCCGCCATGAACTCAAGGAGATTGCCGACGAGGTGAAGATCCTCTTCGACGAACTCATCCAGAAGAGCAACCAGTACAAGGACATCCTGATGCCTGGCTACACCCACCTCCAGATAGCGATGCCCTCATCGTTCGGACTGTGGTTCGGAGCCTATGCCGAGAGCCTCACCGATGATATGCTCTTCCTGCAGGCTGCCTATAAGATGACCAACCGCAACCCCCTCGGCTCTGCCGCCGGCTACGGTTCCTCCTTCCCCCTGAACCGCACGATGACAACGGAACTCTTAGGCTTCGACTCGATGGACTACAATGTGGTCTATGCCCAGATGGGCAGAGGCAAGATGGAGCGCAACGTAGGCTTCGCCATTGCCACCATCGCCGGTACCATCGCCAAGATGGCTTTCGATGCCTGTCTGTTCAACTCACAGAACTTCTCCTTCGTGAAACTGCCGAAGGAATGTACCACAGGCTCCTCGATCATGCCCCACAAGAAGAACCCCGACGTGTTCGAACTCATCCGTGCGAAGTGCAACAAACTCCAGTCGCTGCCCCAGCAGGTGACCCTCATCATGAACAACCTGCCCTGCGGCTACTTCCGCGACCTGCAGATCATCAAGGAAGTTTTCCTCCCTGCCTTCGGCGAACTGAAGGACTGTCTGCAGATGGCAGCCTATATTATTAATAAGATAGAGGTGAACGAACATATCCTCGACAACCCGATGTACGACCCGATGTTCTCCGTAGAGGAAGTCAACCGCCTTGCTGCCAATGGCATGCCCTTCCGCGATGCCTACAAGAAGGTGGGACTCGACATTGAGGCTGGCACATTCAAAGCCGACAAGAATATCCACCATACCCACGAGGGCAGCATCGGCAACCTCTGCAATGACCAGATCCAAGCCCTGATGCAACAGACCCTCGACGGCTTCCACTTCGAACGGATGACGTCGGCAGAAAACAACCTACTCCGATGAAACGCCTGTTTTTTCTTTGTCTCTGTGCCCTGCTGATGAGCTGTCAGGTGGAAGATTCCATCTCCCGCAATTACCGTTGCTACTTCATCTTCGACACCTCGCTCCATCCCCTGCCCTGTCAGTTGACGGCGATTCTCGGCAACCCCGGACACTTCTGTATGATTGAGGGTGATATGTACGGAGGTGTACGCCGTTTGAAGACCACCCGCAACTACGACGGCAATAAAGAGGACATCCTCCTCCGCACGGAGAAGGAAAGCCAGACCACCTACGCCCTCGGCGCCAACAACTGCATCATCATCGGCACCAGCAGTTACGAGAACCGCCTGATAGCCTACGACGGACAGTGCCCCAACTGCCTGAAGGAGCATAACGACACGAACTATCCCCTCACCTGGCAGAAAAGCGGACTGCAACTCCACTGCGCCAAGTGCGGACGATCCTACGACGTCAACAACGGAGTCATCACCAGCGGCGATGCAGGCATCCAACTCTCTGCCTACATGGCAGCCTTCGACGGCATCCTCCTCCGCGCCTGGAACTGAAATAGCACTTAATATCCTAAATAATTGATAAAAAGTTTGGCGGTTTCGCGAAATAGCCGTACCTTTGCATCCGCAAAACCCCATCGCCGCAATGGTGGAATTGGTAGACACGAGGGACTTAAAATCCCTTGACCCGAAAAGGTCGTGCGGGTTCGAGTCCCGCTCGCGGCACAATAAATCCCTAATTTTTATGCAGACAAAACATTTTATTCTCTTGTCAGCCGCCACCGTGATGTTCCTTTCATCCTGCTCCAGCAAACTGGGCGCCCTGTCGGCTGATAACTTCACCGTGACCCCGAACCCCTTAGAGACACAGGCCGGCAGCGTGCCCGCCACCATCAACGGCCACTTCCCTGAGAAGTACATGAACAAGAAAGCCGTCGTCACCGTCGTTCCCGAACTGCGCTACTCCAACGGCCAGACCGTGCAGGGCAACAGCGCCACCTTCCAGGGAGAGAGCGTGCTGGGCAACGACCAGAGCATCTCCTACCGTCTGGGCGGCAACTACACGATGAAGACCACCTTCGCCTACGCCGACGACAACAAGGCCGACATGTACCTCACCTTCAATGCCCGTATCGGCAAGAAAGCCGTGAAGGTGCCAGAGGTGAAGGTCGCCGAGGGCATCGTCGCCACGTCGGAACTCTACAAGCAGACCCTCAGCACCGCCCAGGCCGCCATCGCCCCCGATGCCTACCAGCGCATCAGCAAGCAGAAGCAGGAGGCCAACATCAAGTTCCTCATCCAGCAGGCCACCCTGCGCAAGAGCGAACTGAAGAACAACTCCATCCAGGAGTTCGTGAAGATGCTGCAGAAGATCAATGCCGACCGCGAGGGTCTGAACCTCGACAACGTGGAGGTGTCGGCCTATGCCTCTCCCGACGGCGGTTTCAGCATCAACGACAAACTGGCCAACGAGCGTCAGAAGGTGTCGGAGCAATACGTCAACGAGGAACTGAAGAAGATCAATATGGACGCCCGCGTGGATGCGAAGTACACCGCCCAGGACTGGGAAGGCTTCCAGGAACTGGTGAAGGCCAGCGACATCCAGGACAAGGATGTCATCCTGCGCGTCCTCTCGATGTATAAGGACCCCGAGGAGCGTGAGCAGCAGATCAAGAATATCTCCTCCGCCTTCCGCGAACTCGCCGACGGCATCCTGCCGCAGTTGCGCCGCGCCCGCCTCACCATCAACTACGAGACGGTGGGCCGCTCCGACGACCAGATCCTGCAGCAGATCAAGGACGATGCCACCAAACTGAGCATCGAGGAACTGCTCTATGGCGCCGCCCTCAAGGACGACCTCAACGCCAAGGAAGACATCTACAAACTAGCCACGGAGATCTACCCCCGCGATGCCCGCGCCTTCAACAACCTCGCCACCATCCAGTATGCCCGTGGCAACTACGACGCAGCGCGCCAGTATATCCAGAAGGCACAGGCCGTCGGCAGCGCCCTGCCTGAGACCAAGGCCAACCTCGGTCTGCTGGCTCTGAAGAGCGGCGACGTGAAGACCGCCGAGCAACTCATTGCCAGTGCCACCGGTGCCAACGGCCTCGAAGAAGTATTAGGCAACCTCCATCTGGCACAGGGCAACTACGCCCAGGCCGAGCAGGACTTCGCCGAGACCTACAGCAACAGCGCCGCCCTGGCCCAGATCCTCAACAAGAACTACGCCTCTGCCGCCGTCACGCTGAAATATGTGAAGAACCCCGATGCCGTCACAGAATACCTGAAGTCAGTGCTCTCCGCCCGCATGGGCAACAGCAGCGATGCCGCCGAGGCCCTGAAGAGCGCCTTGGCCAAAGACCCGTCGCTGAGCCGTTATGCCGAGCACGACCTCGAACTGAAGACGATTAAATAATGACAGGAGCCAGAAGAAGATATCAGAAGATATGTGGCAGTCGCCACGGAGATAAAAGACAATTGTCCTCTATCTTCTTCTGTCTCCTCCTTACTTCCCTTATCTCCTTATTCTCCGCCTGCGGCCCCGACAAAGGCTACTTCCGCATGGAAGGCGAGTTCAAGGGCTTCAGCCAGGGCGAGTTCTACGTCTACAGCACCGACGGCGGCCTGCGCAAGGTCGACACCGTCGCCGTGAAGGGCGGGCGCTTCACCTACCAGATTCCCCTCGACAGCGCCGCCACCTTCGTGATCGTCTTCCCCAACTACTCCGAGATCCCCGTCTTAGGGGCCTCCGGTGCGGAGGTTGAGATCAAGGGCGACGCCTCGCACCTGAAAGAGATTGAGGTGCGGGGCACCAAGGAGAACGAACTGATGACCGGCTTCCGTATGAAGGTCAGCGAGATGACGCCTCCCGAGACCGCCAGGGAAGCCGCCGCCTTCATCGGAGAGCATCCCGCCACGCTGACCGCCATCTACCTGCTCAACAAATACTTCATCCAGACGCCCGAGGCCGACCTCCAGCAGGCGCTCACCCTGTCGCAGGCCATCCGCCAGGCGCGCCCCTCCGACCGTCGCATCGCCACCCTCGTCAGGCACCTCGAAGGCCTCCAGGGGCTCCGCACCGGAGCCACGCTGCCTAAGTTCGCAGCCACCGACATCAAGGGCCGTCCCATCTCCAGCGGCGACCTCTATGCCCCTGTGAATGTCATCACCACTTGGTCATCGTGGAACTACGAGAGTCAGACGATGCTGCGCCAACTGAAGCGTCGTGAGAAGGAGAAGGGCGTGAGTCAGTTGAAGATTGTGAGCATCTGTCTGGATGCCGATGCCAGGGAGTGTCGCCGTCTGCTGGACCGCGACTCCATCACGTGGAGTAACATCTGCGACGAGCGGATGTGGGACCATCCCGTCGTCACCGCCCTGGGCCTGTCGAAGATCCCCGACAATATCATCACCAACAGTCAGGGGAAGATCCTCGCCCACTCCCTGCCTGTGGCGGAACTCAACAAGAAAATCGACGAATTATTGAAATAACAACAATTTAAACTATCTAAAGAATCCCTTAAATCATCATGCTAGTAAAAACATACACCGCCGCAGTAAACGGATTAGAAGCCAGCAGAATAACCGTAGAGGTAAATATGACCAGAGGCGTGCAGTTCCACCTGTCTGGTCTGGCCGACACAGCCGTCAGGGAGAGTTATGACCGTATCCGAGCGGCCGTGAGCAACATCGGTTTCAAGCCACCTACCGCCGATATCACCATCAACCTCAGTCCAGCCGACATACGTAAGGAGGGCAGTGGCTACGACTTGCCTCTTGCCGTCGGCATCCTCGCTGCCCACGGGAAAGTGAGTGACACCTGTCTGCCAGAGTATATGATGATCGGCGAATTAGGGCTCGACGGCACGCTGAAGCCCGTCAGCGGAGCCCTGCCCGTAGCCATCAGGGCGCGTGCGGAGAAGTTCAAGGGCCTGATTGTTCCCAGGGAAAACGCCCGCGAAGCCGCCGTCGTGAATCAACTCGACGTCTATGGCATGGACAGTCTGGCCGACGTGGTCGGTTTCTTCAACGGCTCCGAAGAATATGAACCCACCATCGTCGATACCCGCAAAGAGTTTTACGAACAACAGTATTCCTTCGACCTCGACTTTGCCGACGTCAGGGGGCAGGAAAGCGTGAAGCGCGCCTTGGAGGTGGCCGCTGCCGGTGGTCACAACCTGATAATGATCGGCGCGCCGGGTAGCGGCAAGTCGATGATGGCCAAACGCCTGCCGAGCATCCTGCCGCCATTGTCACTCGCCGAGAGCCTTGAGACCACGCAGATTCATTCCGTGGCGGGCAAACTGCCCGCTGGCACCTCGCTCATCTCACAGCGCCCCTTCCGCAGTCCGCATCACACCATGTCGCAGGTGGCGATGACCGGTGGTGGCAGCAGAGCCTTGCCGGGCGAGGTGAGCATGGCCCATAACGGGGTGCTCTTCCTCGACGAACTGCCTGAGTTCAATAAGAGCACCCTCGAAGTGCTCCGTCAGCCCCTTGAAGACCGGAAGATTACTATCTCCCGCTCTAAATACACGGTGGAGTACCCCTGCTCGCTGATGTTCGTGGCTTCGATGAACCCCTGCCCCTGCGGCTACTACGGCGACCCGACGCACCACTGCGTCTGCACCCCCGGGCAGATACAACGCTATATGAACAAGATCAGCGGACCGCTTCTCGACCGTATCGACATCCATTGCGAGGTGGCAGTGGTGCCTTTCAAGCAACTCTCTCAGATGGAGCCCGGCGAGCCGAGCGCCGTCATCCGCGAGCGGGTGATCAAGGCCAGGCATATACAGGAAAGGCGCTACAAGGACTTCAAAGGAATCCACTGCAACGCCCAGATGACGGAACGGATGATACATCAGTATGCAGAACCAGATGCTGCATCCTTGGATATGCTTCGTATGGCCATGGAGCGGTTAAAGTTATCTGCACGTGCCTATAATAGAATATTGAAGGTGTCAAGAACCATTGCTGACTTAGATCATTCAGAAAAAGTGCTGTCGCAACACATTGCCGAAGCCATCGGCTACCGCAACCTTGACAGAGGCGACTGGGCTGAGAGAGGCTGATGAAAAGAGGGTTGGCAGCGTTGTGCTGTCAACCCTCAAAGTTAGAGGCTATTTCACACTCAGAAGACAATCGGGCCATGTCCCACGCAACTGGTGGTTGTGATGGCCGTCAGGAAGGCCGTGAGCGCGGCTACTATCACCTTCACCGCAATCTCAATGAATCCTTTCTTTCTCATAATTCACCTCCTTCCTGATTACTGATCGGGATCCTGCCCGTTGCCGCCGCCGTTGTCGCCACCGCCGCCAGTATTGTCACCGCCGCCGGTATTGCCACCAGTGTTGCCGCCTTGGTTCTGGTTCTCGCCACCTTGGTTCTCGTCGCCGGTCTCTTCAATGTCGCCATTGTCGCCAGAGGTGACGCGCTTCAACACGTTGCCCTCTTCGTCGAGACAGGTGATCTGGATGCTGGTGTTCTTCAACTCCTCTTTCACCTCCACGTTGGGCGTGAACACGATGCGGCGGGTGGTGATGAGGCCTGTCTTCACGTCCTCCAACTTCTCAACCGCCTTCGAACGCACGCCGAAGCGCATCGTTCCCAGTCCGGGGATGGGGATGGAGTGACCTTCCGTGGCCCACGTGCGGATCACCTCGCCTGCGGCATCCCAAGCCGCCTTGATCACACCTGCGGAGATGCCTGAGTGGGTTGCTGCCTCCGCGAACACTTTCTTCTCTTGGATGGGTATGTACAGATCGGGACGCATCACGAACTTCTTCACACCCGGGTTCTTGCCGATTTTCAACTCTCGGCGCTGAGCAATTACTTTAATAGCCATAAATTTTTAAGTTTTAAATTTTTCAGTTGTCCGTATTTTTCTTAGCCTTCTCCTTGCTTCCTCATGACGCCTTCTGAGCCACTATTAATAGAAAAACTTGAAAGTATTAATGCGCGCAATTTCTAGATTTAAGTCTCGCAATTTTTCTCTTTAATGCCGCTTTCGGCGTCTCTTTTGAATTACGATGCAAAGGTACAAAAATTTCACAAATTATGCAAGTATTTTAGCGAAAAATTTTAGTTAAATATGTTTAATGTCATTATGGGCGAACTTACCCACTTACCCGCTTACCCACTTCGGACATCTGTATTTTCAGATTTTACGAAGAGAGATATTTTATTATTATATATATTATAATATATATAATAATAATTATAATTAGAATTATAAATTGTACCATAAAAGTTGACTTTTACCCCTAAAACAGGTTGACTCTCATCAAACCTTCAAAATTACAACCTTAAAAACCTAAATGTCCGAAGTGGGTAAGTGGGTAAGTGGGTAAGTTCAAGGTACAAAAATATAAAAAACTCTCCTCCCCTATACCTTATTTCAATGAAAAACACTATCTTTGCAAAATCAATATGAATGGCTTATGAAACTGATCAAAGGAGAATTTAAGGAGCGACTGGAATTGCAGTTTGCGCAGGCCGTCAAGGCGGGCTTCCCGTCACCGGCAGAAGACTATATGGGCGAAAGCCTCGACTTTAACCGCGACCTGATCCGCAACCCCGAGGCTACCTTTTACGCACTGGTGGAAGGCGACTCGATGATGGATGTCGGCATCTGCAAAGGCGACATTGCCGTCATCGACAGGAGCATCGAACCGCAGCACGGCGATGTGGTGGTAGGCGCTATCGACAGGGAGTTTACGGTGAAGTTCCTCGACCTGACGCACAAGGACGAAGGGTGGATAGAGTTGCGACCCGCCAACAAGGCGTTCAAGCCCATCCGCATCGACGAGTCTTCGGACTTCCGTGTGTGGGGCGTGGTGATCTACACCATCAAGAAATGGAAATAGAGGATGTACGGGATTGTTGACTGCGATAACTGCTACGTGTCGTGCGAGCGGGTGTTCCGTCCTGACTTGGAGGGAAAGCCCGTGGTGGTGCTAAGCAACAACGACGGTTGCGTCGTGGCCCGCAGCAACGAGGCAAAGGCCCTCGGCGTGAAGGAAGGCATGCCTTATTTCCAGATGGAACAGCAATTCCCGAACGCCAAGATCGCAGTCTTCTCTTCCAACTACGAACTCTATGGCGAACTGACTTCACGGGTGGTGAGTATCATCAGCAAGGAGGCACCCGCCTATTTCCGATACAGCATCGACGAGTGCTTTGTCTATCTCGATGGCATCCAGCACGGCACACTCCAACACTGGGGCGAACACCTGCACCAGCGCATCTGGCGATCGGTGGGGATGCCCGTCAGTATCGGACTGGCTCCCAACAAGACCCTCGCCAAGATCGCCGCGAAACTCGCCAAGAAGTTCGAGGTCTATCATCACTGCTGCCTCATCGACAACGACGCGAACCGCATTGCCGCCCTGAAATGGCTCCCCGTGGAGGATGTCTGGGGTATCGGCAGACGGTATGCCGCCAAGTTGCAGGCCCTCGGATGCCGTACTGCCTACGACTTTGCCATCCACCACAAGGACTGGGTGCGGATGACCTTCAACAACATCAATATCCTGCGTACCTGGCAGGAACTCAACGGCGAGGATGTGGTGCCGAATGAGATGATGGTGAGCACCAATCATCAACTGACCAAGAAGAAAAGCATCTGCACCAGTCGCAGTTTCAACGGGATGATTGCCGACCTCGACGCGCTGAATACCCACGTGTCGAACTATGCCAGCCGCTGTGCCGAGAAACTGAGGAAGCAGGGCACGGTGGCATCCGTCGTCGGGGTGTTTCTCTCCACCAATCCCTTCCGCGAAGACCTGCCCCAGTGCTGGCGATACGAGGAAAAGCGGCTTGTCACACCCAGCAGTTCCACTATCCATATCGTGAAGGCGGCGAAGGAGGTGCTGAAAGGCATCTACCACCAGGGCTACCTCTACAAGCGGGCGGGTGTCATCGTCCTCGGCATCACACCCGACAGCCCTTTGCAGCAGGATCTCTTCGACCTCGATGCCGAACACATCCAGAAGTTCCGGCAACTCGACAAGGTGGTAGACCGCATCAACAAACGCTACGGCACCGAAACTCTCGTCATCGGCAGCCAGCAGTACACCCAGAAGGATGGCAAACACGTAGAGACTGATGTCTTCGCCAATGCCATCAAGCACGATCACAAAAGCAAGAACCCCACCACCAGGTGGAGTGATATCATAAAATTGAAATAAAAATCACCAAAAATAGTACAACTTTCAAAGAAAAGTGCTACCTTTGCACCCAGAAACATCAAGAGTGGCATTTTTGCCCACCAACCAGCCTCGATTCGTTGGCAACGGTGGTAAGATGATGTGAGTGAGAATAACCCACTAAACAGTAAACGATATGGAAATTAGAAAACTTGATTGTGATTACGTTCAGTTGTTCCCAAGGACAATTGAGTATGGTTTGGCTCCCGAACACGTGGAGCAGAGTGATTTCGTGGCAGAGTGCCGGTATGTGGAAACTCTTGGCGATGTCTGGGTGATCCTCCAGCAGAAGCCCCCACATATTACGGCTCAGGTGCAACTCACCAAGGATGAAGCCGATTTTGACAGAAAACTCGGTATGGCAATGGGGTGTTATATCTGTCACGATTACATTCAGGGCGACACCTCTTTCTTCTGTATGCTGTCTGGCTGCAACGTTGAAGAGTTGCCCATGCGCTATCCTGATAACATCAAAGCAAAGGTCTATGCTCTGGCCTCTGCTACCCGCTGGTGGCATGAATACGGAAGGGAATGCCTTGCCATACAAAAGATATAATCTATCCCAATTTGGAGATTAATTGATTTGATTTTGGAATCATATTACCGCAATTATGCGTTTTCTATTAAAATATGTATAAAAAGGTAGGCGATTGCTCCTATTATCACAAAAAAACATTATCTTTGCAAGTTAAAGAATAGTTTAGAAATTATGAGTAGAACATATATATCACTTTTCAGTTGTGCTGGCGTAGGCTGCTACGGATTCAAAATGCAGGGTTTTGAATGCGTGGCATCTAATGAGTTGCTGGCACCACGCATAGAGGTACAGAAATGTAATCATAAATGTAAATATGAAAGCGGCTATATTTGTGGTGATGCCACTAAGCCAGAAACCCATCAGCGTATCTATGACGAGATAGCGATGTGGAAAGAAAAAGAAGGATTAGAACAGGTTGATGTTGTATTTGCTACGCCTCCATGTCAGGGTATGTCAACGGCTAATTACAAGAAGACAGACCATGAGCAGATACGAAATTCTCTTGTTGTAGAGGCAATAAAATTAATTAAGGGTATTCACCCTAAAGTTTTTGTATTTGAGAATGTACGTGCTTTCATGAAATCAATCTGCACAGACTTGTCAGGTGATGACATGCTAATTAAGGAAAGCATCTACAAAAACCTGTCTGAGGACTATAACATCTATTGGAAAGTTATCAATTTCAAGGATTACGGAGTGCCTTCGAGTCGTCCGCGTACTATCGTTATTGGTACCAGCAAGGAACTGAGACATACCACGCCACTCCAATTGTTTCCCACAAGGCAGAATGAGATTCTGCTGCGTGATTCAATTGGCGGATTCCCCCGTTTGGCTTATTGTGAGAAAGACAAGAGTGATCCTTTCCATTTTGCACGCCCATTCCCTGAATATATGTTGGATTGGATTAAAGACTTGAAGGAGGGTGAAACTGCCTTTGACAACCCAGACGAGACGAAACCATATCAGCTCGACAAAGATGGAAACAAAATAGTAAACAAAGGAGCCTATATGGGTAATAAGTACCGTCGTTTGATATGGGATAGGCCTGGGGCCTGCATTGCGACGAGAAGCGATATAATGTCATCACAAGATACCATTCACCCCTGCGATAATCGTGTTCTCAGCATACGTGAACTTATGACCCTGATGACAATCCCCAACAGTTTCCAATGGACAAACCATGATGGTCAACTCACTGTTGAAAACTCTGATGAATATCTTAGAGACAATGAAGGTAATATTCGCAGATGTATAGGTGAAGCAGTACCAACTCAGATAGGCAAGGATATTGCAGGTAAAATTAAACAGATGTTGGATTACGAGGATTATGTAAAGTCTGGCGGAGGAGATAATGCTAGTAATTTCTACATAGCAGCACATCGTTGTTTTGGAGAAATACTGCCCCAAGATGCCTTTGCAGAGATCGACAAGCAAAAGGAAGAGGTGGAAAATATCTCTGTAAAAGTAGTCGGAATCAGAGATTTTCTAGTATTTGTCCCTCAATTGATTTCTTATTATTCTCATATAAACTCAATCACAATAGATGTCTTTAGCTTAACAAGCGAAGAAGAAATAAATCTATTATCGCTTTTGGGAAAGATGAACATAGGTAGCAATGTTCATATTAATATTCCAGAAAGAGCAGCTGAATTTGAAAGCTATAACATGATAGTCGAGAATGGCAAATGTCGTCATTTCTTTGTCACCATTCTTGGAGCGAAGCGACCTGTCAAAAAACCACAAGCAGACCCCCTACAACTTTCATTATTCTGAAGACATGAATCCCAATATTGACTCATCCACTCTTGATGGCATCTTAGTAGGTCGTGTAGATCCTCAGATATATGCATTCACGACAGAGACCATCCCTAACTACCTGAAAGTTGGTGATACTTATCGTCCCTTGGAGACAAGATTAGATGAATGGAGAAAACATTATCCCAATCTCATTCATCAATTCCACGACTCTGCTAAACTTGAAAGTGGGAACATTTTCAGAGACTTTGCTGTGCACGATTTTCTTGAACTGATAAAACGCTATCACCGTCTTGAACCGCAAGATATTGAGGAGGGAATATACTATTCAAGGGAGTTCTTCAAGGGAGCACAAGTAGATGATGTTAAAGAGGCAATTGAAGATATCAAGGATAGTGAAAAGGCTAAGGATGGCAGATACCATTTCTATACCCCAGACCATTTGCCTATTAAACTGACTTTTGACAGAGTTAAAGATTTCCCACCCAGAGATAATCAGCAACAGGCCATTGATAAGTTTAAGGAAGCAATAAAGAACGGCAGGAACAATCTGCTAATGTATGCTGTAATGCGATTTGGAAAGTCCTTCACTGCTATGTGCTGTGCCACAGAAATGGAAGAGCCTGCGAAATTAGTACTGATAGTTTCTGCAAAGGCAGATGTCCGCAAAGAATGGCAAGAGACAGTACAAAGTCATGTCCGTTTCAAGGACTATGAATTCTTTGATGGGGAGGATTTGAAGAATGACACGAATCTCATTAGTAATACTCTGAAAGATAACAAACGAGTTGCTCTTTTCTTAACGCTCCAAGACCTTCAAGGCGATACCATCAAAACGAAGCATCAGGAGATTTTCAAGGAAAGCATAGATTTGCTTATCGTTGACGAAACTCATTTTGGTGCTCGCGCTGCTGAGTATGGTAAAGTTCTAAGAGCGGGTGGCCTATCTGATAGAGAGATCAAGAGTGAAATACAGACAGCAGAAACATCGGACGATATTGATAGTGAAATAAAACAGCTCAAGGCAAAAGTCAGGTTACATTTATCAGGTACACCTTATAGAATTCTGATGGGTGATGAGTTCACGAAAGACGATATTATTGCATTCTGCCAATACACTGATATCATTGATGCGAAAGAGGAATGGGACAAAGATAATGTTGATAATGACGATGTTTCAGAATGGGACAACCCCTATTATGGATTCCCACAAATGATAAGATTTGCCTTTCAGCCTAACGAATCGTCTATAAAACGAATGAAGGAGATGAGAGAAAAGGGTATTACCTATGCTTTCTCTGCTTTGTTCAAACCACTCTCACTAACAAAGAAAAATGATGGGAGTCACAAGAAATTTGCTAATGAAAGAGAGATATTAGAATTGTTAGAGATTATTGATGGTAGTCGTAATGATGACAATATTTTGGGATTCTTGGACTACGATAAGATCAAGAAAGGAGAAATGTGTCATCACATGGTTTGTGTCCTTCCTTTCCGCGCCTCTTGTGACGCTATGGAGGCATTAATCACAAATAACAAGAATCGTTTCAAGAATCTTGGCGAATATACCATCATTAACATTGCTGGAGTTGATGATGAGCGTACCTATAGTGACACAGAAACAGTAAAAGCTAAAATAAAGGCTTGTGAGGAAGCTGGCGAAAAAACAATAACTCTTACAGTAAACAGGATGCTTACAGGTAGTACAGTAAAACAATGGGACACAATGCTATATTTCAAAGATACTGCATCGCCCCAAGAGTACGACCAGGCTATTTTCCGCATACAAAACCAATATATTAAGGTTTATCAGGATAGTGAGGGCAAGGAAATAAGATTCAATATGAAACCTCAAACGCTTCTTGTCGATTTCGATCCTAACAGAATGTTTCGTATGCAGGAACTTAAATCGCAGTTCTATAATGTCAATAAAGATAAGAATGGTAATAGCAAACTGAAACATCGTATTGAGCGTGAACTTATAATCTCGCCTATCATCACTATCAACAACAAGTTGATGAAGCAGGTTGAAGCCACTGATGTGATGGCAGTAGTTCAACAATACTCTCAAAATAAGAGTATTATGGATGAAGCTTACGAGGTGCCGGTAGATTTCTCGTTGCTTGATGATGCAACATTCAGGGATGAGATAGAAACAATGAAGGGTATTGATGCATCAAAGGGACTAGAATTTAGTCCCAATGAAGGCGATAATGATGATGATTATAATATCCCAGACATAAACACACCAATAGATAATGATGGCTCTAATAAGGAACAGCCAGATAGAAAAAAGAAAGAAGAGGAAGAAGATGAGGAGGAGAATATTGCAAATAAATTCAAAGCATATCAGGCAAAGATTCTGTTTTATGCTTTCTTGACGGATAGCCGAGTAGAATCTATCGAGGATGTCATCTACAGTATTGTGGGTGATAAAGGTAATAATCGCCGTATAGCGAAGAACCTTGGCTTAAAGGTTCCTATCTTATGGATTTTACATAATAAGTGCAACCCCTTTATTTTACGCCATCTTGACTACAAGGTGAAGAACATAAATGATCTAATGAGGGACAATGCACTTAGCCCTATTGAAAGAGCAAACAAGGCCATTAATAAATTTGCAAGAGTATCAAGATCTGAGGTTGTAACTCCGCCATTCCTTGCTAATGAATTGGTATCTCTAATCCCGTCCGATGTTATAGACTCGGATATGCCTATTCTCGATATTTCAACTGTTGAAGGTGAAATAGCCTATGCAATACAAAGAAAATACGGAGACAGGCTCAATAGCAGACTTTACTCCATACCATCTTCGCCATTGGCATACGAGTTAACACGAAAGATATATGGTTTGCTTGACATGCCTATAGAAAATGTTTTGGATTTCTATTCTTACGAATTAATTGGTGATAATAACGACGATTATCTACGTCGACTTAACACCATTAATCCCGAAATAGTTATAGGTGTGCCACCATTCAGTGAGAGTGCAGGCGGAGGAAGAGGAGATGGAGGCAGTGCCATCTATCATAAATTCTTTAATGTAGTCAAGGATAATTTATCTGCTCGTTATATCGATATGATGATGCAATCCACATGGTATACAGGTGGACGTGGTGAAGGTCTTGATGCTTTCAGAGATTACATGCTTGATGATACTTGTGAGGATACTGAGGATAGTAGGGATAAGAACAGACACGTAAAAGAATTCCACGATTATCCAAATGTAGAAACATACGTAAATGGTGTCACTACTTTACGCGGAGGTATCTGTTTATTCCTTTGGGATAGAGAATACACTGGCGACTGTCTATTTATTAATCGATTTAATCATCACGACTATGAGAAGATGAGGCCTCTTCGTTATACTCATGGGGATTTTAAGGTAGATTTTCTAATTAGATGGAATGAGGGTCTTTCTATTCTTGAGAAAGTCCTGAATCGTGATAAATCTTTCATCTACGAGAAAGGTCGTAATTTGATGCATAGTAGGAATCCATTTGGATTCCCAAACACAAGAGATAATTTCTCTACCAGAAGAACTGCAAGGAGTAAAACCAAGGTATATCTGGCTAAGGGCAAAGTGGGTTATGCAAAAGACGAACAATATAGTCATACTCCTGAGAATGATGCCTTAAGGGATAGGTGGAAAGTAATGGTTGCCAAGTCGAGTTCTGGTAGTGATAACCTGCCACATCTGGTCATCAGCGAGCCAATTGTTTCCGAGCCAGGTAGCGTAACGGCTAATACACATTATATAATTGATGGTGTTCCCACAGAAATTGAGGCAAGGAATCTTGCGGCATATATGCGGACCCGCTTCTTCCGCTTTATGGTGAATCTTCTACGTAGTAACCAGAATATGCGTGTGGATATGTACCAGTTTGCACCACGCCTTGATTTTACGCGTAGTTGGACGGATAGAGATTTATACGATAGATATGAATTATCTCCAGAAGAACGTGATTTTATCAGTCTAGTGGTAAGGGATATGGACCAAAAATAAAGATATTTCTTTAAAAACACAGCGGGGTCAGGAACCTCTGTGCTATAGGAGGGTGGCTCCATACCGTAAGGATGGAGGTAATTCACGAAATCGCAAGATCGAGGCAGATAAGGCTCTGCACCCTCCTCTTCACCTTATTATTATATATATTATATATAAAACAAAGGGACTCGCATCACTGCGGGTCCCTTTGATGCATTTTAGAGAATCACGGGGTCGGTTCTTCTGATCATTTTCAGGAGCCCGCCGTCTTGACTATGATTCATTACTGTTTTCATTCTCATTTCATTTATCTTGATAAGTGATCAGGAGAACCGACCCCGTGATTCCCGATCATCTTACGGACTATTCGCTTCTCTTGCTCAATCCTGGTCATTTCATTCTGCCATATTTCATTTCTTCACCCTGTTTATCATACTGTTTACGCTTACCAACGGGAGGTTCAGTCAGAGTAATCCTAACCACTGCTGTCCGTTCGAGACTTCTGGCAATAGCATCATCGAAAGCATCCATATGATGAGGGAGAAAACGCTGGCAGATAGCTCTCAGACCAGCAATCTTCTCTTCGTGGTCTGTCACAATCTCTGCCTTGCCTACGGCGGTTGCAGATTTGTATTGTAGCGTAAAACTTCCATCTTTAGGGCCAACCGTAGGCGCACATTTAGTAACTGCCGAGAGGAATACAGTCGGACAGTGACGAATGCAGTCCAACTTGTCACCCTCCAAGGCACAATGGAAATAGAAGGTTTTCTCGTCTGTGCGTACCAACGACAGAGGTAATCCGTATGGACTCCCATCTGATTTAATCATGCTGACTGTAACGTATGGTGCCTTATCTAACACCTCCAAAGCGAAGGCGGCATCCATCTCTCTACTTGCTTTTCTCATAGTTGTTTATTCACTAATGCTATAAGTATGTACACTTGAACCTTGGGCTGATGGCAGGTAATTGATACCCCACCAACACATTTGTAAGAGTACGAACG